>Ga0181375_1000022_pt1 | contig 138264 bp, 136 predicted proteins | sample LowvirmetaG_FD_130090 | JGI IMG/M metagenome (GOLD analysis project Ga0181375, IMG submission 130090) | Marine viral communities from the Subarctic Pacific Ocean - Lowphox_11 viral metaG | ecosystem: Environmental > Aquatic > Marine > Oceanic | place: Subarctic Pacific Ocean | collected... | reverse complement strand
CACCGATGGCCCTGCCGATGACCCGCACCCACCGCATGCCGCCCGAGCTTGGCGCCATCGCCACAGCCCTGCCGGAACTCCTCCGCGACGCGTTCAAAAGCTGGGAAAGCTCGGGCTGAATCCAGCACCTTTTGCAACACTTTTGCCGGGCATCGCAAGATGGTCCGGTCGCCCGCGCAACCCTCAAATAGGCTCAGTCCGAGCCAACGCTGCGCAGTGATTTCAGCGCCATTTTCGCATCGTCATAACCGTCTCCCGAAAACCTGGCTTCAACCTTTCCCTGAGCTTTTTGCCAAAGCGGATAGGCTTTTTCCAGGATTTGCCCGCCAGCGGGCGTCAGGTCGATTTTCCGTTTCCGTGCCGGGCCTTCCTTGCCGCGTGTCACATACCCGGCGTCTTCCAGCGGCTTAAGGTTTCGGGTCAGGCTGGTGCGGTCAATGTTCAGCCACTGGCCAATCTGGCTGATCGATTCAGGCTTCATCTGGCCAATCGTGACCAGCAGTGTGAATTGTGTAATGGTCAGGCCTACTGGCCTCAGCGCATCGTCAAAATGCCGCGTTATCACGCGCGCTGTGCCAAGCGTTCGCACGGCTGCGCAACGGCCCGCGACATCATCAAAAAGATCGTCCATCCTTGTCATCATGTGAATATACACGACGTGCGGCACATACCCAAGCCGGCAAATGCCTTCATCGTCCCCTGGGTGAAAGATCGCGGTTACGACTGGGAGTTTCACATCGACGAGACGCCGTTCGATCTCTGGTCGGTCCAGGGCTTTTATCCGCCGCGCGAGGGCACCGAAGACGAGAAAAGATGGATCGCCGAGAACAAGCCATCGCCCCGCACGCACGACTGATCTGCAACCCTTCTCCCGAGGGAGAAGGGGCAAGACGGCCTAAGGCGTCACCACCGGGAACCAGAAGTCCGGTTGGTCGAGCGTGCCGAAGAAGGCTTGCAGCATGGCCGGGTTGCCACTGACGGTCGCGGCGCCGGACTGGAGCTGTTCCGGCAGCGTCGTCTGACCAAGCAGGACAAGATCGAACAGGGAGCGGTCGAGCGTCAGCGTCACGGCGGCATCGTCGACGCTTCCCTCACGCGGCACGAGGACGGACTTGCCAAGGTGCAGCGTCAGCGCCTCGTCCCGGTCGGGGAAGACAAGGTTCACGGCGAAAGGCTCCGCCGTCATTTTCGCCGGATTGAACCTTGCGGCGAGGGAATCCATCAGGTCGATCGACTTGACCGCGCGCAGGAATTCCGGATTGCCGAGCTGCGGATTGCCAAGGCTCGGAATGCCATTGCGCAGCTCGCTGGCGCCGACGAGGAAATAGCTGCGCCAGGCGCCGCTCTCGGCCTGGAAGCCCAGCTGTTCATAGGTCGCGGCCAGCCAGTTGCGGGCGGTCTCGCTTTCCGGCTCGGCAAAGACGGCATGGTTGAACACTTCCGCCGCCCAGCGATAATCGCCCGCCTCGAAGGCCCTTGCGCCAACGGCCAGTGTCGCGTCCAGCCCGCCCATGGCTTCGACATAGCGCGCCGCCGTGACGACATGCGGCAGCTCGTAATACTCGGCCGGGACACCGCCCCACCAGCCGAAATAATATTGGTAGACCGCTTTGGCATTGTGATTCAGCGTGCCGTAATAGCCGCGCGTATTGAACGCATCGGCCTCGCTCTCGAAGGCCGGTTCGGTCACGGCTTCGGCAGCCTCCTCCATCGTCGCCCCGGCATTGGCATTGCGCAGGGTCTGATCGTGGACATAGCGATAGATGTCGCGCTGGCCTTCCAGCAGCGTGTCGACATTCTCCTCGCCCCAGGTCGGCCAGTGGTGCGACGCGAACACAACGTCGGCCTTGTCCCCATAGGTTTCCAGCACATAATCGATGGCCCGGCTCCAGCCGAGTGCATCACGCACTTTGGCGCCGCGCGGTGTCAGCAGGTTGTGGAAGGTGGCGGTGACGACTTCAGCCGTGCAGAGCGCGCGCTTTTCCGGAAGGTAGAACATGAACTCGGCTGGCGCTTCGGTGCCCGCCGCGTCGATGAATTCGAACGTCACCCCGTCAATCACGCGCTGCGTGCCGCGCCCCGAAATCTCTTCAGTCGGCGCGATCAGGCTGATCGTTCCCTGAGGCAGGCCGGGGCCAAGGCCTGACCCGACGTGCGCCGTCGGGCTGCGCGGGATCGTGTTGCCGAACATGAAGGTCGACCGGCGGCTCATCTGGTTGCCCGCGATCAGGTTCTCGCTGACGGCATGCTCAAGGAAGCCGACCGGCGCCAGGATCGGTACATTGCGGGCCTTCGCGTCTTCCTCGGTCAGCACGCCGCGCGCGCCGCCGAAATGGTCCGCATGGCTGTGCGTGTAGAGAAGCCCGGTGACCGGGCGTTCGCCGAGTGTGTCATTGACCAGCTTCAGCGCCGCGCTGGCGGTCTCCACGCTGGTCAACGGATCGACGATGATCCAACCGGTCTTGCCTTCGATCACGCTCATCACGGAGAGATCATAGCCGCGAACCTGCCAGATGCCGTCGCCGACCTCAAACAGGCCATGTTCCGCTGCAAGACGCGATTGGCGCCAGAGCGACGGGTTCACGGTGTCCGGCGCATCACCTTTCAGGAAGTCGAATTGCGGAATCGCCCAGACGACGTGGCCGTCCTTGGCGAGAATGGCTGGCGCGTCGATATAGGCGATCCGACCGCGGGCGGCGTCTTCGACATCGCTCTGCTCGTCCAGCGGGAGGCGCGCGGCCAGCGCGGCATTGGCGTCGCGCGTTGCCTCCGTCGCAACACCGGCTTCAGGTGGCGCGGGAACAGCAGGGGCTGCAGGCGTTTCGGGCACAAGCGCCTCAGGGGCCGTTGCCTGGCTGGCGCAGGCTGACAGGGCAATGGCGCATAGCGAAATCATGCGGTGGCGCATACTGGTTTCCTCTCCCGGATTTTTTTGCAGCTTTCAGGATTTGCCCGCGCTCTGCAAGGGCTGTCGCCGCGGAGCTTGGCGCTTTGGCCATCCTGCGCTAAAGCGCACGCTTCACGTTTCTGACCCCCCGAAGAGGTTTTCATGGCCGGCCATAGTAAATGGGCAAATATCCAGCACCGCAAAGGTGCGCAGGACAAGAAGCGCGCCGTCAAATTTGCGCGCCTGTCGAAAGAGATCACGATCGCATCCAAAATGGGCGGACCTGACCCGGACGGTAACCCGCGCCTGCGCCTCGCGATCCAGAACGCCAAGGGCCAGTCGGTGCCGAAGGACAATATCCAGCGCGCCATCGACAAGGGCCAGGGTGGCGGCGGCGATGATTATGTGGACATCCGCTATGAAGGCTTCGGCCCGGGCGGCGTCGGCATCATTGTCGAGGCATCGACCGACAACAAGAACCGCACAGCGACCGATGTGCGCTCGGCTTTCTCCAAGAATGGCGGCAATCTCGGCGAAACGGGCTCTGTCTCGTTCAGTTTCGACCAGGTGGGCGAGATTGAATACCCCCTCTCCGTCGGCACAGAAGACGAAGTGATGGAAGCGGCGATCCTTGCGGGCGCCTCAGACGTCGAAACCGATGAAGAATCCCACTGGATCTATACAGTGCGGGAAGACCTTCAAACGGTTGCCGATGCGCTGGCCGAGCATTTCGGCGCAGATGTGGAAGCCAAATCGACCAAGCTGGTCTGGAAACCGCAGAACAATATTCCTGTCGACGGCGATTCTGCCGACACGCTGATGAAGTTGCTGGATGTGCTGGATGAACTCGACGACGTGCAGAACGTCTACGACAATTCCGAACTGTCGGACGAGGAAGCCGCCCGCCTGTCAGCCGAATAGGCTAATCAGGCCGGCACTTTCGCGGGCGGAAACGCGCCTGCCCGGCTGAGCGACGAGGAGACAGGATGCCGGAGCACCGTCTCCAGCCAGTGCGCCGTATCGATCAGCTTGCCGAGGTCGAGCCCTGTTTCGAACCCGGCCCGTTCCAGCATGTAGACCACGTCTTCGGTGGCCACATTGCCCGTGGCGGCGGGCGCAAACGGGCATCCACCAATCCCGCCGCAGCTCGCATCGATCACATCGACGCCCGCCTCAATGGCGGCGGCAACATTGGCCAGGCCGGCCCCGCGCGTGTCGTGGAAATGCATTCGCAGGTAAACGTCCGGCGCCTCCATCCGCACCCGCTCGATCGCCGCGCGCACGTCCCAGGGCGTTGCGACGCCAATCGTGTCTCCCAATGCAAGTTCATTGACGCCCGCCCGCTGCGCCTGCGCGGCGAGATTGCCGACCACCGCAATATCCACGTCACCATCGAACGGGTCGCCAAAGGCAACTGAGATGGTCGCGGACAAAGGAATACTGGCCTCAAGGATAAGCGGCGCGCACTGGGCGAGCATATCTGCGCTCTCCTGCGGGCTCATGCCCTGATTGCGGCGGCCAAACGTCTCGCCAGCGACAAGCACGAAATTGATCTCGTCCGCGCCGGCATCAATGGCCCGGCGCACGCCCTTTTCGTTCAGGGCCAGCGCGATGTGGCGCGTTGCTTTGGAGCGGTCGACACCGGCGAAAACAGCAGCGGAATCTGCCATCTTGGGCACGGCTTTCGGATTGACGAAACTGCCTGATTCCATGCGCCGCACGCCCGCCCCTTCCAGCCGGGCAATGAATTCCAGCTTCTGCGAGACGCTGAGGTCGGCTGGATCGTTCTGCAATCCGTCGCGTGGGCCGACTTCGACGATATCAATGCGGCGTGCCATCGTTTCTATTCCTGTCTATTTGCCTTGGAAGGCTGGTTCGCGCCGCTCGACAAAGCTCGCAACGCCTTCCTTGAAGTCGAATGTCGTAAAGCTTTCCGCCATAGCAATATCTGCCTCTGCCAGGCTTTCCGAATAGGATTGGAAATAGGACGCGCGAACCTGGCGCTTCATTATGGCGACGGAACGGGGGGACACCATTTTTGAAAGATGGGCGGCAAGCCCTATCACATGCTGCATCAGTTCATCGGAAGGTAGCGCCTTGTTGACGAGTCCGAGATCTGCGGCCTCCGCCCCCTTGAACACGCGGGCCGTGAACAGCAGGTCCATGGCATTCGCTTCACCCACGAGCCGGGGCAACAGCCAGCCAATGCCGTGCTCCGCTATCAGGCCGCGCTGGGCAAAAGCGGTTGTGAACTTCGCATCCTCGGCAGCAAAGCGCATGTCGGCGAACAGCGCAAAGATAAGCCCGATGCCAGCGCAGGGACCGTTTATGGCGGCGATGATGGGCTTGGGGCAGGCATAGAGATAGCCGAAGCGGCCATCGTATATTTTCTCCAGCCCCTCTGGCACGCCGCGCTCGACACGCGCCGTCGCCGATTTGGTGCCCGCGTCCGTATCGCCCTGGATATCCTGCAAGTGGTTCATGTCGGCCCCGGCGCAGAAGCCGCGCCCGGCACCGGTAACGATGATGCATCGCACGTCCGCATTGCCGCCGGCCGCGCGGATTGCGGTTTCCAGTTCGGCCTGCATCACCGGCGTCCACGCATTCAGCCGGTCGGGCCGGTTCAGTGTCAGCGTCAGGACGCCATCTTTCAGGTCTTCCAGGATTTGCGTGTAGGCGGCCATGCGGGGGTTCCTCCGTGATTTTTTGCCAGTCTAGACCGCATTTCGGCAAAAGGGCAGCGCGCGATTATGTCCGGATCGGCTCGGGCCTGTAATGCTCGGCGCCAATCACGCCTTCGAGCAGGCTGGCCGCCAGCGGCGTGTCGCCCCGCGCGCGGTGAAGGACAGAGATATCGCCCGTGGTTTCCGCGACCGCCGCATCGACCTGTGCGAAGTCCAGCACGTTTGCCTCGCGCAACTTGCCGAGAAGGTCGCTCTCGGTGATCTTGGCCTTGTTCATCTGGTCGCGCAGCATCTCGCCATTCGCCATGATGAGGCGCGGCCTGTTGTTGGTGCTGCCTTCAAACTTATCTGAATAGACCCGCAAGGCGGCGACCCCCATCTGCAGCGCAAACAGTGCCGCAAGCGCTGCAATCCCCTGCGCCACGGGGGGATCCTTTGTCAGGATAACGGATGCCAATACGGAGCCGATCGACACAGTGACGGCGAAATCAAATCCACTCATTTTTGAGAAACTGCGCACGCCGGCCAGACGCGTGAGGATGATCAGCGCCAGATACATCGCTGCTGCCGACGCAGCGACGAACATTAGTGATCGCGGGCTTGAAGCAAACCATTCCATTTTGACATTCCCCTTTCTGTCCTCAGATAGCGTGTCATGAGCGTACGGGTTCCGCTGGCGCACCTGACGGTCCTGAACTATGGAGGCGTACATGACCGACTATTCTCCTCCCCTTTCCGGCAGCGCGCAGGACGAGACCCGCGAGTTGCGCCCCAAATTCAACGCCGATGGCCTGATCGCGGCCATCGCGCAGGACGCCACCAGCGGCGAAGTGCTGATGCTGGCCTGGATGAATGCCGAGGCCCTTGCGGCGACCGTGTCGACCGGGCGGGCGACCTACTGGTCGCGTTCGCGGGGCGAGCTGTGGGTGAAGGGCAATACGTCAGGTCACATACAAGAGGTGGTTGAGGTGCGTGTGGATTGCGATCAGGACGCTGTCCTCCTGCGCGTCAACCAGACCGGCGGCGCCTGCCATACAGGCCGCGACAGCTGTTTCTACCGCGTTATCGGCCCGGACGGGCAGACGCTATCGCTCGACGCCAAAAACACCTAGTTTCTACCCGACTCACCTGAAGGGGACTGAAATGCGCCTGACACATTTGATGATTGCGGCTTCGACGGCCGCCCTGCTGGCCGCCTGCGCGCCAAAGACGCCTGCGCCTGAAGCCGAGGCCGCAGCGCCTGAGGCGGAAGCCACCGTTGAAACAGTGGAGGCTGAAGCACCGCTCCATGTCGACGTGATCGATTGCGGCAAGCTTGAAGTCTCGGACATGGACGGCTTCTCGTCCGCAGGCGACTATGCGGGTCAAACCGATACGCTCGTTGATACATGCTACCTTGTGCGCCATCCCAAAGGAATGTTGCTTTGGGATCTCGGCCTGCCGGGCATGCTGGTCGGTAACGGCCCGGTGACTCAGGGCGTGTTCACGGTCTCGATGGATACGTCGCTGACGGAAGAACTGGCCGCGCTGGGCGTCGTGCCGTCTGAAATCAACTATGTCGCCATTTCCCACAGCCATTTCGATCATACAGGTCAGATCGATCAGGTTCAGGGCTCGACCTGGCTGGTCAACCAGAAGGAAAAGGACGCGATGTTCCCGCCGGATGGGTCCGCGCCTTATGACCCGAGTCTCGCGCCGACCTTCGCCATGTTCAGCCCGATGGAACAGCAGCTGATTGATGACGAGTATGACGTGTTCGGCGACGGCACGGTCGTCATCTTCCAGACACCCGGCCATACGCCGGGGCATTCCTCACTGCAGCTGATGATGCCGGAAAGCGGCCCTGTCCTGCTGACGGGCGACCTCTATCACCGCAAGGAAAGCCGCGAATTGAAGCGCGTGCCGCGCTTCAATTTTGATGAGGCCGAGACGCTGGCCTCAATGGATGCGTTCGAAGCGCGCGCAACACGCCTTGGCGCAAAAGTCATCATCCAGCACGAGCCGGATGATATCGAACCGCTGAACGGCGAAATCCGCTAACCTGTCAGGGCGCGTCGGTATCGCTTGGAAAGGCGAAGATCGACGCGTCCGGGTCTGGCTTGCCTGCAATCGCTGCGGCAACGATTTCCGCTCCTATCACGCTGAACGTGATGCCATTGCCCCCAAATCCCATCAGGGCGTGGACATGGGAGTGTCCCGGAACGGGGCCAAGGAAAGGAAGGCCTGTGGTGGATTCGCCAAACGCTGCCGCCCAGCGATGCGCTGGCGGATAGAGCGAAACGCCCGTGAGTTTTTCGAACTTTTCGACCAGCGTAGCGGTCTTGCGCTGCAGCTTGGCCGCGTTCATGTGGCCCGTCTCGAATGGCTCATCCTCGCCGCCGATAACGACATGCCCATCCGTATGCGTGCGGAAATAGAGGTAGGGGTCAGAGCCTTCCCAGACGATATGATCATTCAGCCAGCCGGGCAGTTTGCCGCGCGGCCGGGCCGCGATCGCCCAGGTCGATATGATCCGGTGTTCGCGGCTCTCGAGCGATTTCAGGAACTCATAGCCGGTGCAGAATACGGCATGGCCGCACGTCAGGATTTGGTCGTTTGAGAGGGTGACCGCGCCTTGGGCGCCTGTCGCCACAAAATCGCATACTTCCATCGGCGAGACGATTTCGAGACCTGAATCCATCGCCCGGTGGAGCAGTCCAGCCGTCAACTTGGCCGGGTCCGCCGAAGCAGATGGTTCGCTGAGCAGCGCGCCGGTACGGTCCATGCCATAGGTATCGCGCAATTCCTGCGCGGGAATGAAGCGGGATGTCAGTCCGGCGGCCTCACGGGCGGCCTGTTCGGTCTGGAGGGCGCGGAAACCGAATTCGTCCCCGGCAAGGTAGAGCGCGGGCTTTTCCGTGTAGCCGCAAGGAATGTTTTCCAATCGGACAATCTCGCCCAGACGCTGAACCGCCTTTGCCGAGCGCTTCCAGGCTTGGCGCGCTTTCTCCTGCCCGATCATCTCGGCGAGTTTGTGCAATGGTTTATCGATTTCGTACTGGATCATGGCCGTGCTGGCCGGTGTCGAGCCTGTAACCGGCGGGCGGCGGTCGATCAGCAGGACGCGTCGCTTCCCGTCGCAGAGGTGCCATGCCGTCAGCGCGCCGCTGATGCCTGATCCGGCAATGATGACGTCGTAATTCGTATGTTTCGGCGTCTTTCGCACGGCGAGACTTGGCGCCCCGTCTGCCAGCCAGAGGGGATCGCCACTGCGCAGGTCGCGCTTTTCTGTTTCAGTCGTGTCGGCCATTTAATCTCTCTTTGCGCCGGGCCAAGCGGCCGCGCGAAGGGAGGAACGATCAGGGCGTCAACAAGTTCACACCCTGATCGGGTATATTTTCACGTCAGTTGCCGCTTTCAAGCAGGCGGCGCGTGATGACCATGGCCTGCACTTCACCTGCGCCCTCGAAGATGTTGAGGATACGTGCATCGGCCAGAACCCGGCTGATCGGGTATTCGACTGCAAAGCCATTGCCGCCGTGGATTTGCAGCGCGTTGTCAGCCGCAGCCCATGCCACACGGGCCGCGAGCAGTTTGGCCATGCCGGCCTCAAGGTCGCAGCGCTTGTCGGCATCCTTCTGGCGCGCCGAGAAATAGGTCAGCTGGCGCACGCCGATCAGTTCCGCGGCCATCATGACCAGCTTGTTCGAGACACGCGGGAACGAGAAGATTGGATGGCCGAACTGGTTCCGGTCGAGCGCATATTGCAGGCCGATCTCGAACGCGTTCTGTGCCACGCCGATGCCGCGTGCAGCGGTCTGGATCCGCGCGCTTTCGAACGTCGCCATCAGCTGGCGGAAGCCCTGACCCTCGACGCCGCCCAGCAGGTTTTCCGATTTCACACGGAAATCGTCAAAGCCGATCTCGTATTCCTTCATACCACGATAACCGATCACCTCGATCTCACCGCCGGTCATTCCCTTGGCAGGAAAGGGGTTCGCATCGTCGCCGCGTGGCTTTTCAGCGAGGAACATGGAGAGGCCGGAAAAATTGTTCGTAGCCGGATCGGTGCGCGCCAGAACGGTCATCACGTCAGCGCGGACCGGGTGGGTGATCCACGTCTTGTTGCCGGTGATGGCGTACTCGCTGCCATCTTCGGTTTTCACCGCGCGTGTGCGCAGGCTGCCGAGGTCAGAGCCTGTGTTCGGCTCGGTGAACACGGCGGTCGGCAGGATTTCACCGCTGGCGATCTTGGGCAGCCATTGGGTTTTCTGGTCATCCGTGCCGCCGATCAGGATCAGCTCGGCGGCAATCTCGCTGCGTGTCCCGAGCGAGCCAGTGCCGATATAGCCGCGCGAAAGCTCCTCGGAAACAACACACATGGCGATCTTGCCCATGCCGAAGCCGCCGAATTCTTCCGGGATCGTCAGGCCGAAGACGCCCAGTTCAGCCATCTCGCTGACAACATCCATCGGGATATAGTCATTGCGGATATGCCAGCCATGCGCGTGCGGCTTGATTCGGTCGCTGGCGAATTTCGCGAACTGTTCGCGCACCATGCTCATCGTCTCGTCGAGGCCGGTCTCTTCCACCGTGTTGCGGCTGAGCGCATCGGGCAGCAGCTTGGCTGCGGCGGCCATCGATGCGGCTGTTTTGCCCTCAAGAACAAAGCGCTTGATCACAGCTGTCTCGAACAGGTCATCAGCTTCTTTCAGCGTGCCCAATTCGTGCGGACGAATGGTCTCGCCCTGGTTCATCGGGATGCCGCTGACGATCTGCGCGAGATATTCGCTGAACAGGATTTGCGAGAGGAGGGCTTCGACCTCACCGAACTTGCCTTCAGCGTCGATGCGCGAGGCCCATTCGGATGTCTGGCGGAGGGTTTCGAGATAGGTTGCGAGCCATGCCAGGCCGTGCGCCATGTGCTGCTGGCGCTCCAGCGCCTTGCGGTCAGGCTTGCCATCGGCCGTTTTCAGCTTCTTGCCGGCGGCCAGTGTTGCCGCATCGACATAGGCTTCAAGCGCCATGACGGCGTCGGCCATGGCGGGCAGAAGCCCTGTCATGACAGGGGATTGTTCAAGTGTGTCGCCTGCAGCGCCGTCCATAATATCCTCCACGATCTCTGGTCGTTTTGCTTAGTATAGTGCGATACAGGCAAGAGTCATGGCCAGATTGTGCGGTGCAACAACGCAGGCCAGCTTTACGTGTCCATCCGCCGATAGCGCTTCGACTGGGCGCTGACCATTGCCCGCCCGAGGGATTCAGGAAGAATGCGTGTCAGGGTGGCCAGTGCCTTGTTGGCGCCGCCGGGTACGACGACTGGCTGGCCGCGATTGACCGCGTCGATCCCGGCCTTCACGACGGGAGCCGCCTCCATCCACATCCATTTCGGCATCTTGTTCGTGTCTTCGCGTGTGCCGTTCACATCGTGGAACTCGCTCCAGGTAAAGCCAGGGCAGAGCGCCGTGCAGTGGATGTCCGTCTGGCCGGTGGCGGCGCATTCAGCATTCAGGCTCTCGGTGAACTTGATCATCGCGGCCTTGACGCTCCCGTAAAGCGTATGTCCGGCGCTGCCCGCAGCATAGCCCGCCAGCGAGGCGACATTGATGATGCGGCCATATCCACGCGTCTTCATCCCGGGCAGTACCTTGTGGGCCAGTTCAACCGGCGCCGTGTAGAGCACGCGTATGAAATCGGCCTGCTCTTCCCATGACGTGTTGAAGAATGTGCCGGGCAGGCCATAGCCTGCATTGTTCACAAGCGCGTCCACATGGCGCCCCTTGCCTTCCAGTGCGGCGAGGATCCCATCCACCGCCTCTGGCTTGGCGAGATCCTCGGCAATCGTGATCGCAGATATCCCGTGGGCGCTTTCCAGCTCCTGCGCCAGCGCCTCAAGCCGGTCTGTGCGGCGGGCTGTCAGCGCGAGGTCCCACCCAAACGCGGCATACTGACGGGCAAACTCGGCGCCTATGCCTGCGGACGCGCCGGTGATCAGACAAAGTCTTCGTGCCATCCGGAGTTCTTTCGTGTCAGTGTTACGTGAGTGTCATAATTACAACATGCCGGGCGGAAAAGGTTCCGTCCACTTGTGATTTTTGCGTGCATATCCACTCTCTGTTTAGATTCAAAGCCCAAAGCCGGGTCAGCTTCAAGTGGTCTCCCAATGCCGGGAACCACGTTCGTCAAGGAGGACTACTATCGTGCAGTTCAAAACTGTTCTGCGTACGGCTGCAGCCGCTGCTGTCATCGCATCCATAACCGCACCTGCGATCGCGCAGGAAGAAACCGCGCCCGAGGCTGACCGCCAGCTCGAAACTGTCGTTACGCTGGGCACACGCGTTGCAAACCGTTCCGCACTTGATACAGCCGTTGCTGTCGACGTTGTATCGTCTGCCACGCTCGAGAAAATCGGTATCGGCGAACTGAACCAGGCCCTGTCGGTCCAGCTCCCCTCTTTCAACTTCCCACGCCCAGCGCTCAATGACGGTACGGACTCGGTCCGCCCGGCGACGCTTCGCGGCCTCGGCCCGGACCAGACACTGGTGCTCGTCAACGGCAAGCGCCGTCACATGGCGTCTCTGGTCAACGTGAACGGATCAATCGGCCGCGGTACGTCGGCTGTTGACCTCAACACGATCCCGACGCTCGCTGTGTCTGGAATCGAAGTTCTGCGCGACGGTGCTTCGGCCCAATACGGTTCCGATGCCATCGCCGGCGTGATCAACGTCAATCTGCGTGAAGCTGCCGAAGGCGGCGGCGCAGAGGTCAGCTATGGCTGGCGCGAAACCGAGTACACTGTCCCGGTCAACACGCCGGCCACAGGTCTTGGCGTTACGGTTCCTGCCAGCGGCGAGATTTCCCGTGAACGTTCCGACGGCCATGTCACCACGCTGTCCGGCTGGAAAGGCTTCCAGCTTGGCGAAGACGGCTTCCTGACCGTTTCGGCAGAATATAAAGACCAACAGCACACAGAGCGGTCGGGCTTTGACGTGCGTCAGCAATATCCAACCGATACGGGCGGCAACTTCAACCCGGCCGAAGCGGACATCAATCGCTTCAACGCCTGGACGGGTGAGCCCGATCTTGAGCAGGTCACCCTCTTCGGTAATGCCGGTTACAATCTTGAGAATGGTGTCGAGCTTTACGGCTGGGCCAGCTATCAGGATCGCGACACGACCTCTGCCGGCTTCTATCGCCGGGCGCTCGACGACCGAAATGTTATCGAGATCTACCCTAACGGCTTCCTTCCGCTGATTTCGCCAGAGACGACAGATGCGTCGGTTGCTGGTGGTGCCCGCTTTGAAGCTGGTGGCTGGGACATGGACGCTTCGGTCGTCTACGGTTCGAACGAAATGCAGTTCACGATCGAGAACACGCTGAACCGTTCGCTTGGTACAGCGTCGAAGACGTCGTTCGATGCCGGCGGCTTCAAGTATAGCCAGGTCGTCGCCAACCTTTCGGCCGTTCGCGGCTTTGCAGTTGACGGGCTTGCGTCTGATCTGAACGTCGCCTGGGGTCTCGAAGCCCGTCAGGAAATGTACGAAATCAACGCAGGCGAGCCAGACAGCTACCGCAATGGCGGCGTCCTGCTTGGCAACGGCAACGCAACCGCTTCCGGCGCCCAGGTCTTCCCGGGTTTCCGTCCGGCCAACGAAGTTGACGAAGACCGCACAGCTGTCGGCGCTTATGTCGACCTCGAAGCCAACGTGACGGATGCCCTGCTCGTTTCCGGCGCCGTGCGCGTGGAGTCCTATTCGGACTTTGGCGAAACGGTCACCGGCAAGCTGGCTGCCCGTTATGACTTCAACGACATGTTCGCACTGCGTGGCTCTGTCCAGAACGGCTTCCGTGCGCCGTCGTTGCAGCAGCAATACTTTGCGACCACGTCGACGAACTTCATTAACGGCGTTCCGTTCGACATCACGACATTCCCTGTCACCGATCCTATCGCCCAGGCTCTGGGTGCGCAGGATCTCGATGCCGAGGACTCGGTCAACTACTCGATCGGTGCCGTGTTCCGCAACGGTCCGCTTAACGTGACCGTCGACGCCTACCGTATCGACGTGAACGACCGGATCGTGCTTTCGGAAAACCTCACCTCGCAGGACGTGCGTGATTATCTTGTCAGCCAGGGCTTCATCGGCTCCGGCGGCGGTCGCTTCTTCCTCAACGGTGTCGACACCGAAACGTCCGGTGTGGACATTGTGGCGAACTATGCCTTCCCGGAAACCGAAATCGGCCGCTTCAACGCCACGCTCGGTGCCAACTTCAACAAGACGGACGTGACGGCTGTGCCGGACATCCCGCAGCTGACGGCCTTGCCGTCGAACCCGGTCCTGTTTGGCCGCGTGAACGTGCTGACGCTTGAAGAAGGTACGCCAAAGGACAAGTTCACCGCGTCGCTTGACTGGGAACGTGGTCCGTTCGGCGCAACGCTCCGTGCCATTCGCTACGGCGAAGTGCTGGTGCCTAGCTCCAACCCTGACAATGATTACAACATCGATCCAAACACGCTCCTCGACATCGAGGGTCGCTACACCTGGAACGAGCGTGTGACTCTGTCGGTCGGTGCGGACAACGTGTTCGACGAGTACGGCGATCCGGCACCTGCTTCGCAGAACGGCACCGGCAACACGCCGTTCTCCGGCTACATTCCATACGGCAGCTCGGGCCGCTTTGTGTACGTCAAGGCTGGCGTGAAGTTCTAGTCCCGGACAATCCGTCCACAATCAAACGCCGCCCCCGAAAGAGGGCGGCGTTTTTCTTTGGCGGTTAACTGGAAACGATCAGACCCGACGCACCAGGAATCCGGCGCGCGGGAAGTGGACGTGGATTGTCTCGGCTTCCGGTGACGTGCGCTGCAGGATGATGCGCTGGGCGTCCGCGTGGACGAGTTCGCCTTCCACCCAAACCTGACCATAATCGTCAGGCGCAACAGCCACCGGGTCTCCCGGGGAAAAGCCCTGAGGCTCGCTCTTCGTCGTTGCGGAGACAAGGCGGGGCGCCGAAGCCTTGCCGATGGCAAGTGCTTCAGCCGACGTGATCGTTTCCGGTTCCTGGCCTTCTGTCTCGGTAAGCCGGTCATACCAGGCCCGTGTCAGCGGGGCGTTCTCGAGGCATTCATTGGCAAAGTCCGGCACCGTATTCATCATGAACCAGACATTCATATAGGCATGCACGTCCACGAAACCGGGCTTGGCGCCGATCAGGTAAATGCCGGCACCTGCGCCCTTGCCGGCCTGCAGGCGCTCTTCAATCAGCATAAGCCGCGCGCGCCACTGGTCGCGCATCATGGGCGCCACTCGCTTCATGCCTTCAGTATCGAACGGTCGGCCTGACAGCGCCTCGCGGTCTTTCTTGAAGGCTTCAGGCACCGTGTCTGCCCGCTCGCCAAAGATGATTGCCACCGATGACTGGAACCAGCGCGAATCCGCCCAGCCCGCCACCATCTGGCCAAGGCCCTCATGGCCCGGCGTGCGCAGCGAAACAGTCGCGAACCGCGCCTCCAGTTCGCGCAGGATGATCGCCGTGTCGCAGTAAATGTCTGCGCCGATCTGCATCACCGGCGTGCGGCGATAGCCACCCGTCAGCGGCATCAGGTCGGGCCGCGGCATGATCACCGGAATCTCCACGCGCGAATAGGCGAGGTTCTTCAGTTTCAGCGTCAGGCGAACCTTCTCCGCGAAGGGTGAGGTTGGATATTCATGCAGGATAATGCTGCGGGCGTCTGCCATGGGCTGGTTGCCTCCCCAGTGTGGCCAAACATCTACATTGCAGGCGTTCAGACAAACAGGGAAGGCTTTTCTTGGCCGTTACAGCGCTGCCAGCGCCTGGTCGAGATCTGCAATAATATCAGCAGCATCCTCGATTCCCACCGACAGTCGAACCGTGTCTGGCGCAGCGCCTGCAGCGGTTTTCTGCGCATCGGTCAGCTGGCTGTGCGTGGTTGACGCAGGGTGAATGATCAGCGAGCGCGTGTCGCCGATATTGGCGAGATGGCTGAACAGTTTCACGCCCTCGACAAGCTTCACGCCTGCCGCATGTCCGCCCTTGAGGCCGAAGGTGAACACCGCGCCGGCCCCCTTGGGCAGGTAGGTTTTTGCGAGGTCATTGTGCGGGTCGCCCGCGAGGCCAGCATAGCGCACCCAGCTCACCTTTTCGTGGCCCTGCAGATGGGTCGCCACTTTCAGCGCGTTGGCGCAATGGCGCTCCATGCGCAGCGGCAGGGTTTCGCAGCCGGTCATGATCAGGAAGGCGTTCATCGGCGACATGGCCGGGCCAAGGTCGCGCAGCGAGAAGGCCCGCGCAGCGATGGCAAAGGCGATATTCACATTGGCGCCGTCGGGTCCCAGCGGCAGGGCGCCGAAGGCCTCACCGAACACCATGTCATTGTAGTAGGATTGCGGGCTGGCCATGGTCGGGAACTTTCCCTTGTGGGCCAGCCAGTCAAAATTGCCGCCATCAATCACCATGCCGCCGATCGAGTTGCCATGGCCGCCAATGAACTTGGTCAGGCTCTCAACGATAATATTGGCGCCATGCTCCAGCGGGCGGCAGAGATACGGCGAGGCCATCGTGTTATCGACCATGTAGGGCAGGCCATGACGCTGCGCGATATCGGCAATCGCCTTCATGTCGGTGACGAGACCGCCCGGGTTGGCGAGGCTTTCGGTAAAGATCACGCGTGTCTTGTCGTCGATGGCCGCCTCGAACGCCGCGACATCGTCGATATCGACGAATGTCACGCCCCAGCCGAACTTCTTGAACGCATGCGACAGCTGGTTGATCGAGCCGCCATAGAGCTGACGTGCGGCAACAATGTTCGCGCCAGGCTCCATTAGCACATGAAAAGCCAGCAATTGCGCCGCGTGCCCCGAGGCCGTCGCGACGCCCATCGTGCCGCCTTCAAGGTCAGCGATCCGGGCTTCCAGCGCGCCGGTAGTCGGGTTGCCGAGACGGGTATAGATGTTGCCGAACTCCTGCAGTGCAAACAGGTTTGCGGCGTGTTCGGCATCGCGGAAGACGAAACTGGTTGTCTGGTGGATCGGCTGGGCGCGCGATCCCGAAACCGGATCCGGTGCAGCGCCGGCATGGATGGCGCGTGTTGAAAAGCCCTGGGTCATCTGTGTCTCCCTGTCTGAATAGTGTTTGGGTGTCTTGTAGCGTTTTGTCGGCGTCTGCACAGGCATAGAAGCTAAAAGCTCTGTTCAGGGGCCTGCAGCGCAAGAAACGGGTGGCAGCACCAGTTTGCCCAAGGCACATTGGTCTCATGACAACGACATGCACCCCCCTTGATGAACGCGCCATCGCCTATGAGCGGATGGCCCACGCACTTGATCACCTCGGCGACACCTGGCGCGACTGGCCGGACCTTGCCAGCGTCGCGGCGGCCATGAACCTCTCGCCCGGCCACTTCCAGCGGGAATTCACGCGCTGGGCCGGGGTCAGCCCGAAACAGTTCCAGGCCGCCTTGGCCCATGGCGCGGCGGGCGACCTGTTGCGCGAGGGCGCCAGCGTACTGGACGCGGCGTTCGAGACAGGCCTGTCGGGACCGGGCCGTCTTCACGATCTTTTTATCGCCCATGAAGGCCTCACGCCCGGTGAGGCAAAATCAGGTGGGGCAGGGGCCGATCTCATCATTGGCCGGGCGCCGACGCCCTTTGGCGAAGGGGCGTGGCTGATCGGCTCACGGGGGCTTGTTGCCCTTGGTTTCATCGACGAAGGCGCGCCCACACGCACCGGCTTTGAACATCAGGGTGTCGGCGAAAAACAGGCCTTTGCAGACCTCACCGCCCGCTATCCCGGCGCCGATATCCGCCGCGATGACGGCGAAGCCGCCCGGTTTGCGCGCCGTGTGTTTGAATCCGGCGAACCGCTTCCCGTTGCGCTTTACGGCACGCCGTTCCGGCGTCAGGTCTGGCGGGCGCTGCTGGAAATTCCGGTCGGCACAACGCAGACATATGGCCAGCTCGCCTGCGCGACCGGAAGCCCGAAAGCTGCCCGCGCAGTGGGCGCAGCCGTCGGTGCCAATCCGATCAGCTGGTTCATTCCCTGTCACCGGGCCCTTGCAGCGGACGGCCGTCTCCATAACTATCATTGGGGTGTGGCCCGCAAACGTGCCATGCTCACCTATGAACGCGCCCATGCCGCCTGACAGGCGATTGGGTAGACGGCGCCATGCCGCATGACCCGGGCCTGCCAGTCTTTCCATGTTGCCGATGATCCTGCTCTTTGTTGCGCTTCTTGCCTGGGGCGCTCACCTCGCTTGGCGCTGGAAATCCGCGCGCGATTTCGCGCCTGAAGTGCTCGCGGCCCGCAAGGAAGCCGGTGAAATCCCCGCTGATGTCACTGATGCCGAATTTACAGACCTCTACCTGCGCAGTGAAGGCCCGCGCGCGGCGACCTATTTCTTTGTGTGCGCGACGATCGTTTCGGTCCTGATCGCGCCCTTTGTGGCCGCCTTCAACACGGTCTGGGGGCTGCTCTGGCAGGCGTCCGGCGGCTCGCCCGTCTTCGAGACCGGCACGCTGATCCACACATTTTCCGTTTTCCTCGGCATCATGGCTTTCATGATCGTCTTGCTCGCGGTAGCGATGCGGCGCTATTACGCCCTCATGCCGCCTAATCTGAAACAGGTCGTACGCGACCTGAATGGAGGCCTCACTTGAGCATTGAATACCTGCACACAATGGTGCGCGTTGCGGATATCGACGCGGCGCTCAAATTCTACTGCGACGGCCTCGGCCTCGAACAAGTTCGCCGCGTCGACAGCGAGCAGGGACGCTTCACGCTGGTCTTCCTGGCCTCGCCCGCTGATGTGAAGCGCCTTGGCGGCATCGCGGCCGACGCGAACCCGACGCAGGTCAATATCCCGATGGTGGAGCTTACCCACAATTGGGATCCGGAAGCCTATCAGGGTGGCCGTAATTTCGGCCACCTCGCCTATATGGTCGATGATATATACGAAGCCGTCGAACGACTTGCGGCGCAAGGTGTGACCATCAATCGCCCCCCACGCGACGGCCACATGGCTTTCATCCGCTCACCGGACGGCATCTCGGTCGAGCTGCTCCAGAAGGGCGAACGCAAGGCGCCCAAGGAGCCTTGGGCCAGCGCCGAGAATATCGGCGTCTGGTAGACAAGATAATCCGTGCAGGATGCGTAAATTGCGCTAAGTTCCCCACATAACGGGAGGACTGATAATGACAGCGTTTGCTGCTGCAACACTCTATATCGGGCTTTTTGGCCTGCTCATGATCGCTCTGAAGATGAATGTGGGGCGCGTACGCACGTCCGAGAAAGTCGGTTTTGGCGATGGCGCCAATGAGGCGATGCAACGCGCGATCCGGGTTCAGGGCAATGCCGTCGAAGACGTGCCGGTTGTCCTGTTGGGGTTGCTGGGTCTGGCTGCGCTGGCCGCGCCGGTCGTGCTGATCCATGCGCTAGGCGGCAGCTTCCTTGTTGGTCGCATACTTCACGCGGTCGGTCTTGGTGGCTCGTCGGGCAGCAGCTTTGGCCGTCTTGTCGGCACGCTGATCAGCCTCATCGTCATGCTTGTGACCGCCGGGGCCTGTATCTTTTTCGCGCTGACCTAGTCCAGCGCGCCAATATAGGGCAGGCCGCGATACTTGCCCGCATCGTCCATGCCATATCCGACCAGGTAGCGTCCCGGCGAATCGAAGGCGCAGAAGTCAACGCCGTCCTCGCCGCGCGGAGCCCATGGCTTCTGCGTCAGCGCGCAGGTGATGACTTGGCGTGCGCCCTTGGCCAGGAGGTGCGCCTTGGCAAAGGCCAGCGTGCGGCCCGTATCGAATACATCGTCCAGCAGCAGCACGCCGCGCCCCTCGACCGAACGGCCGAGATCGGCCCGCACGACCACACGGCCCGAGCTTTCGCGCGCGTCGCGATAGCTCTCCAGCCAGATCACATCGAGAACCGGGTGAATGTCGCGCCGCGCCAGCGCCTTCATCAGGTCTGACGTGAACGGCGTTGCCCCGATCAGGATCGACACGGCTGACCAGTCGCCCTGCAGGCTTGGCGTCAGCGCATCGGCCAGCTCTTCAATGCGGGCCATCAGCTCATCCTCAGTGACGAGGACTTCAATCGGGGGCATGTCGGTCATTCCGTCGGGCTTTCGGCATCGGACGCTGCCGGATCGGGGGCAGTTTCGTCGGTTGGGGAAGCCGTTTCCGGCGCGGGTTCGGGCTCAGGTGGCACATCGGCGCGGTCAACGAATGACAGTTCGATCTCGAAACTCTCCATCGGTGCCTGCTCAAGCACGATCCTGAATTCGCCCGTTGCCCCGGCGTTCAGCTCAGCCGGCGTCACGCTGCCATATTTCAGGGCCACTTCCTTGCCGCGCTCGTCCATCAGGCCAACGCGCACGGCGGGCGTTTCCACCGTACTGCGCGCCACATTGATCACTTTGCCCGACACGGTCACGACCGGGATCGTGTCATTGAAGGTCCGGCTGCGCTCGATATCGCTGAATTCCAGCCCGAAACGGTTCACCGAGAAGCCGACCCTTTTGTAGGCCGTCGCTGATTCGGGCCAGACCTTGACCACGTCATTGCGGAAAATGATGGCGGCGAGGCCCAACGTGAAAAACACCGCAGCTGTTACGATCCACGAGACCAGCGCGGCAAACCGGCTCTTGCGGCGGCGTTGTTCGCGCACCCGTTCGCGGTACACTTCATGGGCTGCCGGCGCGGCGGCTGCGGGCTCATGCCCGGGCAAGCCTTGCGGGTTCACGAACCAGCTATGGCCGCAGGTCGCGCAGGTTACGGTTCGCCCGCTTTCACCGATTGTTGAGTCATCGGCGAAATACTGGGTCTCACACGAGGGACAGGTGAGGATCATGACTTGGTCTTTCCCGCAATTCGCCCCATTAAACCAATAGCCTGAGCTGACAGGCAGGAGCCCATGACCCATCCACGACACGACCTCTTTGAAGATGTCGCCGTTCGATTAGATTCGGTATCGCTCCGCTATGACACTTCCGAAGACATACTTAGCGACATTGATCTCGTCCTGAAACCCGGCTCGTTCAGCTTCCTGACGGGTGCCTCGGGCGCTGGCAAGACAAGTCTTCTGAAACTTCTGTATCTCGCCCTGAAACCCAGTCGCGGCGAGGTCAGCCTGTTTGGCCGTCCCACCAGCAATCTCACGCGCGACCAGCTTTCAGCGCTGCGCCGCCGGGTGGGCGTGGTTTTCCAGGAATTCCGCCTTCTGGAGCATCTGTCGGCCTATGAGAATGTCGCGCTTCCCCTGCGCGTGCTGGGCCGCCGCGAGGCCGATTACCGCGCCGATGTTGAGGAATTGCTCGCTTGGGTCGGCCTCGGCCAGCGCCTGCACGCCAAGCCCCCGACACTTTCCGGCGGTGAACAGCAGCGCGTCGCCATTGCCCGCGCCGTCGTGACGCAGCCTGACATCCTCATTGCTGACGAGCCAACGGGCAATGTAGACCCGGAAATGGGCACGCGCCTGATGCGCCTCTTTCTGGAACTGAACAAACGCCGCCAGACCACAGTGATCATCGCCACGCATGATCTCGGCCTCGTCCGCCAGGTTGAAGCGCCCGTCTACCGGCTGACCAATCGCCTCCTCGTACAGGATGTCGAGTTTGGCGGGCAGGCGGCGCGGCGGCGCACAGATCCCGGATTGGGAGGCTGACCATGCCACGCGTTAAGGAAACACCGCTCCTGCCGGTCGAGGATGTGCGCGAAGCCGCGCTCTTCTTCGTCGTCGGCGCTCTCTGCTTTCTTGCGGCGCTCGCGGCCCTCTCGGCCAAGTCGACCTATGGCGCCGCCAAGAGCTGGACGGCCGAAGTGCAGGGCGAGCTCACTGTCAGCCTGCCGGATGCCGACAGGCGCGGCGCCGATGATGCGGCCAGGATCATCCGCGAGATCGAGGGCGTGCGCGAAGTCCGCGTCTTCTCCAAGGAAGAGATCGACGCGCTGCTTGAGCCCAATTTCGGCAGTCGCGGCCTGCCGGACAGTCTGCCGCTGCCACAGCTGGTTGCCGTCAAGGCCGACCCGAATGTGCCCGACATGGGCCCGACAATTGCCCGCAAACTCACGGAAGCCGGCATTGCCAGCGCCGTCGATGAACATGCCGACTGGGCAGGCGACGTTCGCCGCGTTCTGGCGATTGCCCGCATGACCGCCATGATCGCCGTCGCGCTGCTTGTCTCCACAGCTGTTGCCGTCATTGCCTTTGCCACGCATGCTGCCCTGCTGGCGCGGCGTGATATCGTCGATGTGCTCCATCTTGCCGGCGCGCGCGACCGGTTCATTGCCGGCCTGTTCGAGCGGCGCTTCTGGATCCTCGGCCTTCGGGCGGGCTCTGTCGGCGCGCTCATGGCGCTGGGCGCAGCGGCCCTGATGATCTTCACCGTGCAGGCCCATGGCGGCCGGTCCGGTCTTCTGCCAGAGCTCAGCCTCGACTTCTTCGACCTCGTCATTCTCGTGATTACGCCTGTCATTGCCGGCTTTGCCGCCCGTCTTGCGGCCCGCATAACCGTGATCCGGGCCCTGAAAGGCGTCATGTGAAACGCAGCCCCACCTCTCGCTCCCTCGGAATCCTGCCCGCCCTCTTCTTTGTGGCGCTGGCCGGGATCACGTTCGATTTCTTCGCCTTTGCGAATCGTGCGGCCGAATCGGTCCCGGCCGCAGCGCATGAAGCGGACGGCGTCGTCGCCCTCACGGGCGGCTCCGGCATGCGGATCGCGGCGGGCGTGGACCTCGTCACGGCAGGCCGCGGTGAGCGTCTGCTCATTTCCGGCGTCAATCCGAATATCGGCATGGACGATCTGATCACGCTGGCCGGTGGCGCGCCTGAAACCTATGCCTGCTGCGTCGATATCGGCTATCAGGCCGAAACGACCATTGGCAATGCCGAGGAAACCGCCGCCTGGGCCTATGAACACGGCTATACGCGCCTGATCATCGTCACATCCGACTATCACATGCAGCGCAGCCTGCTGCTGCTGCGCCGGGCCATGCCGGATATCGAGCTGCAGCCTTATCCTGTCCGCACAGTGGTGGATCCGTCTGCGGTCCTGCGCGATCCCAAGTCGTTTCGGGGCGTACTGACAGAATGGGCAAAGTGGCGGGTGACGGCACTCGGCTGAAGGTCTAAACCTGCCCGTCCATGATGCAGCTGCGCTCCCTCCTCTTTGTCGCCTATCTCTATGGCATGATGGCCCTGATGGGCACGGTGTTCATCATCGCGCTCTTCCTGCCGCGCGTTGTCATCATGCGGGGCATTCGGATCTACGCGCAGTCGCTGCGCTGGGGCATGAAAGTGATCTGCGGCATCGAGACCGAATTCCGCGGCCTCGAAAACATCCCCGATGGCCCGTTCATGTATGCCGGCAAGCACCAGTGCATGTTCGACATCTTCGTACCCTTCATCGTGGTGCGCGACAGCCTGATCATCATGAAGCGGGAACTGCTCTGGTATCCCTTCCTCGGCTGGTATGCCCTGAAGAGTGACATGATCCCGATCGACCGGGCCGGCAGCACCAAAACGCTGCGCTCCATGGTGAAGCAGGCCAAGGCGAAAGTCCCAACGGGGCAGGGGCGTCAGGTCGTCATCTTCCCGGAAGGCACGCGTAGCGCGCCGGGTGCGCCGCCGCATTATCATGCCGCTGGCGTTGTGGCCCTCTACAAGGCGCTGGACGTGCCTGTGCTCCCGGTGGCTACCAATGCCGGGCTTTGCTGGCCCGCCCACGGAACGCGTCGCCGCCCGGGCCGTATCGTCTACGAATTCCTGCCTGTCATCCCGGCGGGGCTGGACCGGAAGACGTTGATGAAGCGCCTTGAAAGCGACATAGAAACCGCCACGGATAGACTTTTGACCGAGGGGCTCGCCATTCAGGGCCGCACGCGACTGGACGAGGACAGGCAGCCCACATGAGCAATTACTGGAATGACCCGGGCCTCGTGCAGCCTGTTGAAGAACGCCGCCGCTCGCGCTTCTGGCTGTTCTTTCCCTTCCTGCTGCTCTTCGCGCTGATCGGCGCCTATTCGGCCTATTGGGTCTATGCGCGCGGTGAAATCGAACATGGCGTCGACGAATGGGTCGCGGCCGAGCGGGCGCGCGGCGCCATCGTCGACTATGAATCGCGAAATATCGGCGGCTATCCCTTCCGCTTCGCCATTGAGTTTACCAAGCCCCACTATCAGCCGCCCAACATGGCCAGCTGGCAGGGCGAGCAGCTTCAGGTCGTCATGCAGCCGTGGGACTGGCACCACCTGATTGCCCGCTCGCCGGGCCGCAATCTGGTGACCGATGTACTCGGCATTCGCCACACGTTCGACATTGACGGCAAATCGGCTGCCAGCCTCTCCTGGACAGAGGCCGGCCTGCACCGCGCCGCGCTCTCGCTCAATGATGTGTCAGCCCTGATCGACGGTCACGCCTACACGGCCAGGGCCTTCTCGCTGAACCTCGCCCCGCGCCCCGAAAATGCCGACGATCTTCTGGTCGCAATGCAATGGGATGCGCTCACGATTGACGCTGCGCCGGTCGAGGCGCCATGGCTCGGCACCGATCTGCAGGCCAGCCGCCTCATTGCCGAGATTCACAATTTCTATCCCGCCTGGGTCAGTAGCGGTGGCAAGCTCGACAAGCTGTATGATGCGTATCTGGAGCGCGGCGGCGGTGTGGAACTGGGGCAGTTATTGCTGAACTGGGGCCCGCTCCATTTCGGCGCAAAGGGCACGCTGACTGTGGAAAAAGAATTGGTGAACGGATCGTTCGGTGTTCGTATCGACGATCCCGAGGGCCTGAAGGCTGCGCTCAAGGCCGCCAATCGCTGGCGTCTTCAGGAACAGGCGACCGTCGCGACGCTCGAAACGGCCTCAGCCAATGACGGCTTCCTGATATTCACGGTCGAGAACAATCAGGTCAAGATCGGCGCAATCGTGGTTGGCCAGATACCGGTCCCTGCACTGTGACAGGCCCGTCGCAGGCAAGGCTCACCGCCGCCTGCGAGATGCTGTCGCGCGCCGATCCCGCGCTGGCCCGCGCCTATGCTGAAACCGGCCTGCCCGTCTGGCGCGACGCGGCGCCGACCTATGCCACCCTCGCCCGCATGATCTCGCACCAGCAGATCTCGCTCAGTGCCGCCGCCGCCATCTGGGCCCGCACCGAATCCCTGCTCGGCGAGGTCACCGCCGAAGCCGTCCTCGCCGCTGATCCGGACGCCCTGCGCGCCTGCGGCCAGTCCCGCCCGAAGGTCGCCCACCTCAATTCCATTGCCGAATCGCTCATCACCGGCCAGTTGAACCTCGCCCGCGTCTGCGCCGCGCCGCTGGACGAAGCGCGCCGCGAACTCCTCGCCGTGCGGGGCATCGGCCCGTGGACGGCGGAATTGTTCCTGCTTTATGCCACCGGCGCGATGGACGCTTTTCCCGTCGGCGATGTTGGCCTGATGGAGGCGCACAAGCTGCTGTCTGCCCATGAAACCCGCATGGATATCAAGGCCTTCACGGCCAACGCCGAGGTCTGGCGGCCCCATCGCGGGGTCGCGGCGCACCTGCTCTGGGCCTGGCTCCACGCCCACCGCGCCGAGCGGGCCCGTTCCTGACTGGTTGCAATCGTCTCCGACTGTCATAATCTCATGACATGAATCGCCTATCAGACGGGCGAGCGTGCAAAGGAGTGCTGCCTTCAGCGGGTTCAAACAGGTTACCAATCTTCTCGTGCCGCATGGGGGTCACCATGGCTGAGATCATTTCTGCGCCGCCACATGGCCGGCCTGCCCTCGTTCTGAATGCCGACTTCAGGCCCCTGTCCTATTACCCGCTATCCCTGTGGCCGTGGCAGGAAGTGGTGAAAGCCGTCTTCCTCGACCGCGTCGATATCATCGCCGAATACGATTATGTCGTGCGCAGCCCCTCGACCGAGTTCCGCCTGCCCAGCGTCATCGCCCTGCGCGATTTCGTGCGACAGGACCGTCCGCCCGCCTTCACGCGCTTCAACGTCTTCCTGCGCGACGGGTTTGCCTGCGCCTATTGCGGCACGCACGAGAACCTCACGTTTGACCATGTCGTGCCGCGCTCCAAGGGTGGCCGCACGACATGGGAAAACATCGTCGCCGCCTGCAGCCCCTGCAACCTCCGCAAGGGTGGCAAGCTGCTGCGCGACTGCGACGTCCACCTGCAGCACAAGCCCTTCCGCCCGAACAATTACCAGCTGCAGGAAATCGGCCGCAAATTCCCGCCTCACCACCTGCATGACACCTGGATGGACTATCTCTACTGGGACGTGGAACTGGAGAGCTAGGCCTCCCGCCTAGCGGTCGTTCATGCCCTTGCCGGCCAGAATGCGCGGGCTCGCCTTCTCGATCCGCGACGCGCGCGTGGCAGACTGCTTGGCCTGCGAGAAATGCAGCACCCAGCCACGCTGGCGCCCGGGCGTCAGGGCCTCGAACGCCTCCCTCAGGCTTGGGTCGCCATCCAGCGCCTCAACCAGTTCGGCGGGATATTCCAGGTCGTCCTTCGGCAGGTCCACTTTCAGGCCCGCCTTCTCGTTCGCGATGGTCTCCGCCACATAGGCCTTCACCGTCTTCTCCGCCTTGCGTATTTCGGCAACTGACGTGAACTTCGCCACGCGCGCCGAGCGCGAATTCTCGCCCTGCGCCACCAGTATGCCTGCTGGGTCCTTCAGCAGTACGCCCTTGAAGAATCCCAGCGTGCAGGCCTCCTTGAAGCCCCAGACAAGCGCCACGTTCGCGCCGTTGAACTTATAGACCGGCGAGCGCCACTTGAACGTTTCGGTCAGGTCGCAGGCCAGCAGGATCTCGCGCAGGGCCGCCAGCTCGGCCTGCCATGGCCCGGCCTTGGCGTAAAAGGCCTCCACTTTTGCGTCCACAGCCGTCATTGCGCGCTCCCTTGATCCGTTCGCCAAGTGTTGCCTCACCCTCCGGCGCCTGTCCACGCCCGGCGGCCACCGTCACAAATCTGAAGCCTTTCCGTCACAAAAGCCTTTTCAAATCAGCGTATGGGCAAATTGTAATGACCCAGGCCACGCCCAAATACCGCGCAATCTTCATCTCCGATGTCCACCTTGGCTCGCGCGGCAGCCAGGCCGAGGCCCTCTGTGCCTTCCTCAAGTTGAACACTTCGACACATCTCTATCTCGTCGGCGACATCATCGACGGCTGGCGCCTCAAGAAGAAATGGTACTGGCCGCAGGCCCACACCAACGCCATCCGGCGTATCCTGACGGCGGCCAAGCGCGGCACCGACGTCACCTACATCATCGGCAACCATGACGAGTTCCTGCGCGCCTTCATGCATTTCCGGCTGAATTTCGGCGACATCCACGTCAAGAACCGCGCCGTCCATCAGGGCGAGGACGGCAAGCGCTATCTCGTCGTCCATGGCGACATGTTCGACGGCATGATGCGCGCCGACCGCAAATGGATCATGCACCTCGGCGACCACGCCTATAATTTCCTGCTCTGGGTCAATACAAACCTGAACAGTGTGCGCCGCCTGTTCGGCCTGCCTTACTGGTCGCTGTCGGCGGCCCTGAAAAAGCGCACCAAGCGCGCCCTCAACTATATCCACAATTTCGAGGACCACGTCGCCGCCTATTGCCGCCGCAAGGGCTATGACGGCGCCATCTGCGGCCACATCCATGTCGCCGAGATGCGCGACATTGACGGCATCACCTACATGAATGATGGCGACTGGGTCGAAAGCTGCACGGCTCTGGTCGAACACCATGACGGACGCTGGGAACTGCTCGACTGCCGCCCCGACACGGTGCGAACCTCCGTCCCCGTGGTCAAAGCCGCGCCCGTCGGCGAGCTGGAACTGGCCTGAGCCCCCTTGGCGCGCGACCCTCGCGTTGCTAGCACAGCGCCCAACGACACCAGCACAAGGCACTCCCATGACGCTCACCGCGCTCTTGATCCCCACCTATCGGCAAATGCTCCAGGCGCTCGCCCTCTGGCTCCGCAAGGCCGAGGCGCAGGTCGAAGATGCCGACGCGTTGCTGGCCGCCCGCCTCGCGCCCGACATGTTCCCCCTGTCAACGCAAGTCCGCTTCGCCTGCCGTCAGGCCTATGAAGGCATCTACCGCCTCCGGCATGAGCCGTTTCCCGCCGCCATCGACGTCCTGCTCGACGAAGGCCGCAATGCCGGCGACCATCCCGGCACGATGGCCGAGGCGCTGGCCCGCGTGGACGAAGCGCTCGCCTTCCTTGACACGCTCGCGCCCGATGCGCTGGACGCCGGCGCCGGCCAGCCGCTTGAGCTGGCACTGCCCATGGGCCTCACGTTCGACCTCGACGGTGAAGGCTACGCCCGCGACTGGGCGCTCTCGCAATTCTACTTCCACCTGATGACCGCCTACGCGATCCTGCGAAATCAGCGCGTCGACCTCGGCAAGGCCGACTATGTCCAGCACATGTTCGCCTTCCTCCGCCCGGGAACGGCGCCTGCGGGCTGAGGCTAAACACCTTTCGACAACAAAACCTCCCGTGTCCCTTGCGCAGGCAGGGGCGGCTACGCGGCAAGGCCGCCGGCATCGCCGCGACTAACGCTCGGAAGCCGTGCCCGCACTGTTGACTGCCGAAGAGCGGCCGGTGGCTTTGATGCCCTTTTGAGATTACCAAGTGAAAATGGAATCTCCTGAGGCATTGACCCGCTTGTGGCACAGCGTGAGGCCAATTCTGCTGCCCTATGACGGGATGGCATCGCAGGTCTACGTTTTGAGCGTGCCGCATACCGAGCTGGAGCGCGCAACAGACGAATTTTGCAAACGGGCGCTCTCTACTTTGGTAAAAGTGCTGGACGGCTTTGCGCCGGAGCGCGGGTTGGAATGTAATGCTGGAAACCGCGCGAACATTTTGACCGCAAAAGCGCTGTCGATACTTATGGGCAATTTTGACGGCGGTCGCTCCGTCCTCTTTTATATTTGGCCAGATGATGCCGGGGCCACGTTTGATGCGGAATTTGTATTCTTCGCAGATGAGTTTTTCGACGAGAAGCACGATGAGGCATCGTTGATCCAGTCTTTTGGTTTGATTTATTCGCTCGCTGAAATGGTGCGTGAAAATCATCGGGATTGCGAATGCGCGTTATCCGGCAATGAAGTCGGCGACCCAGCAGAAGAACGACACGAGGATTGGACCTTTTTTTGGTAACCTAATGGCTCCTGCATGTGCCTAAGCGTCTAGGTTTCGCGAAAATCGCACGCCTAACGGAATGACTGAGTTGGGAAGACGCGTTCTAAAACGGTGATCCGCTTGACTCCTCCCCGCATCCCCCGCACCACCTCGCGCCATGAGTTCCTCCCTCAAGGCCATTCTCGGCCCCACCAATACCGGCAAGACGCATTACGCCATCGAGCGCATGCTGGGCCACGGCACGGGCATGATCGGCCTGCCGCTGCGCCTGCTCGCGCGCGAGGTCTATGACCGCGTTGTCGAGCGCAAGGGCGCGGCTCACGTCGCCCTCATCACCGGCGAAGAACGCATCGTTCCGCCGAACGCGCGCTATTTCATCTGCACCGTCGAATCCATGCCCACCGACACGCGCGCAGACTTTGTCGCCATCGATGAAATCCAGCTCGCCGAAGACGAAGACCGCGGCCATGTCTTCACCGACCGCATCCTCCACATGCGGGGCCAGTCGGAAACCCTGCTGCTCGGCGCAGACACGATGCGCGGCCTGCTGCGCACGCTGAACCTCGGCGTCGAGTCCGAGGCGCGCGAGCGTTTCTCGGAACTCACTTACACAGGCAAGACCAAGATCACCAAGCTGCCCAAGCGCACGGCCATTGTCGCCTTCAGCGCCGAGGAGGTCTATGCCATTGCCGAATTGCTCCGTCGGCAGAAGGGTGGCGCCGCCGTCGTCATGGGCGCGCTCAGCCCGCGCACGCGCAATGCGCAGGTTGCCATGTACCAGTCCGGCGAGGTCGATTACATCGTCGCAACCGATGCCATCGGCATGGGGCTCAACCTTGATGTCGACCGCGTCGTCTTTGCCTCGCGCACCAAGTTTGACGGTCGCCGCCACCGCGCTTTGACCGCCGCCGAGTGCGGCCAGATCGCGGGCCGTGCAGGGCGCTTCCGCACCGATGGCGAATTCGGCGAGACAGGCGACTGCCCGCCTTTCGACGAAGAGATGTGGAAACGGATCGAGCAGCACCGCTTCGATCCGGTCGACCATATCCAGTGGCGCAATTCCGCGCTCGACTATGCCTCGCTGAAATCCCTCATCCGCAGCCTTGAGCGTCCGTCCGGCAATTCGGTCCTGATCCACAATCCGAACGCGCTGGATGAATGGGTGCTGCGCCGCATGGCGGAAGATGGCGCCATCGGGCCGAACGTCACCGGCCAGGCAAAAGTGCGCCGCCTGTGGGATCTCGCCCGCCTGCCTGATTTCCGCAAGGCTGGCCCTGAAGGCCACGCCCGCCTCGTGCTCGGCCTCGCCGAAACACTGGCCGACCCGGACGCGCGCCTCTCCGATGCGGGCCTTGAACGCCGCCTCGATGATCTCAGCGGCACCAGCGGCGGCATCGCGAAATTGCAGCAACAGCTTGCCAATATCCGCACATGGACCTATGCGGCGCACCGGCCTGACTGGCTGGAAAACCCCGCCAAATGGCAGGATAGAACGCGCGAGATTGAAGACACCCTGTCAGATGCGCTACACACGGCCCTGACCGCACGGTTTGTGGATCGACGAACGACGGCCCTCTTGGCCAGCCTTAAGAAGGAAGATGCCCTCGTGACTGACCTGACGCCGGATGGCGACGTGACCGTAGAAGGCCACCTCGTCGGCCGCCTCAAGGGCCTGACATTCGAGCCCGTGCTCGATGCCCGCACGCTGGAAGGCAAGGCCGTTCGCGGCGCCGCCCTCGCGGCCATCCGCCCGATGCTGGTCGAACGCCTCGGCCAGATTGCCGGTGCGCCCGTCGGCGCGTTCAGCCTGAACGATGATGGCAATATCGAGTTCGGCGGCCACCCCATCGCGCGCCTGACGAAAGGCGGCGACTGGATGAGCCCCGGCGTCGAACTGATCGGCGCCTCCGAAGTTGAGCCTGGCGAGCGGGCCGCCGCCCTGATGCGCGCGTCCGACTGGCTGAAGCATGAAATGTCCCGCGTCCTGCCGACGCACTGGAAGCTGCGCCACGAGAAGGCCGGAGACGCGCTCGAAGGCCTCGCGCGCGGCCTCGCCTTCCGCATCCTCGAAAGCGGCGCCTCGGTCGACCTGCGCCAGGACGATCCCACCGCCCGCCTTACCGGCGAACAGCGCGAAGCCCTGAAGACCCTTGGCCTCCGCGCCGGCCGCGTCGCTGCCCATGCGCCGGATGCGCAAAAGCCTGCCGCCCAGCGTATGATCGCCATCCTCCGCGCCGTGCAGGCCGGCTCGCCCTTCCCGCTCGCGCCGGAAGGCGCCGGGTCCTTCCCGCTCGACGGCACATGGCCGGAAGAGGCGCTCGCCGCCAATGGCTATCTCCGCTTCGGCCGCCGCGCCGTGCGCGCAGACCTCGCCGAGCGTCTCGGCTGGGAAATCGCCAAGCGCCGCAAGGAGGCCGACAAGAACGCTTTCGCCATCCCGATCGATCTCGCCTCCGTCGTCTCCTGCCCGTCCGATGACTGGCCCGCCGTGCTGAAAGGCTTCGGCCTCGCGCCTGCCGAAAAGGACAAGGAGACCGACGCGGTCCTGCTCTGGCGCTATGCCGCCCGCGCCCGTCCGGATGATCGCCCGGCCCCAAAACCCCGCGGCGAACGCCCTCAGGGCCGCCAGGGGGCACAAGGCGGACGGCCAAAGGGCAATGAGCGGTCACGGAATGGTCCGGGAAGCCCCCGGAACGGTCCGCGAAGTGCCCCTCCTGAACGCAAGGTTGACCCCGACAGTCCCTTTGCAGCCCTCGCTGCGCTGCTGCCGCCCACCCCGCCGGCGCGGGACAAGGCCAAGCGGAAACGCAAGCCGAAGGGCGCAAAGCCTGCTGCCTCTCCTGCTTTTGCCTACACGCCTTTCCAGTGAACGAGACGGCCAGTGTCAGACTTGATATCTGGCTCTGGCGCGCGCGCTTCTTCAAGACCCGTGGGCTCGCCACCGACCATGTGAAGCGCAAAGGCGTGCGCATCTCCCGTGGGGGTCAGACACGCCGGTCCGACAAGCCCGGCCTTGCCATTTCAGTCGGTGATGTTGTCACTTTCGGCCGGGGGGAGCATATAAAAACCATCGAAATCCTGGCCCTCGGCGAAAGACGCGGTCCGGCAGAAGAGGCGCAGTCGCTCTACCAACTTGTGGAAAATGATTTATGATCAAGGCTCTAAGGCAAATGTTCGCCCCCAAGACACCCGCCCTCAAGGCCATGGACCCACAGGTCGCCGCCGCCGCCCTCATGGTCGAAGCCGCCCTGATTGACGGTGTCTACGTCAATATCGAGAGCGACATGATCGCCGAAATCCTGCTCGAAGCCTTCGGTTTTGACGCCGACAAGGCCGATGCCGTGCTCGCGGAAGGGGAGGCGCTGGCCGAGGAAGCCGTTGATTCTTATCAGTTTACCCGGCACGTGAAGAAGCTCCCCATGGCCGAGCGCGTCTCGATCGTCGAGGGACTCTACCGCGTCGCGCTGTCGGATGGCGAAAAAAGCCCCATCGAAGAGGCCTATATCCGCCAGGTCGCCTCGCTCCTCTATGTCGACGACGTCTCCCGCGCCGGCGCCCGCCAACGCGCAGAAGCGCGCACGGATGGCGCAGCCTGACCTTCGCTAAACACTCAGGCCAGCTTGTCTCATTGACAGAGGGGCATGCTAAGGCCATTTCGCCCGCTGCACACCTGTTCAAGAGGCCCTCCCGCTCATGACCTATATCGTCGTCGATGCCTGCATCCGCTGCAAATACATGGATTGTGTGGAAGTCTGCCCGGTAGACTGCTTCTACGAAGGCGAAAACATGCTCGTCATCCACCCGGATGAGTGCATCGATTGCGGCGTGTGCGAGCCGGAATGCCCCGTCGAGGCGATCAAGCCCGACACGGAAGACGATCCGGACGGCAAGTGGCTGAAACTCAACAGCGACTTTGCCAAGACCTGGCCGAACATCACGCGCATGAAAGAACCGCCAGCAGATCGCGAAAAATTTGCGCAGGAAACCGGTAAGCTGGAAAAATATTTCAACCCTGCACCGGGCGAGGGTGACTAAGCCCGTCCTGCCGCGCGCGCTGCTGCAATGACTGCAGACAGGCCCAAAGGTTAACGAAGTTCTTGATTTTATTGGCGGGACCTGCCCGGGCGCTATGCCGTACCCTGTTGTAAAACATGCACGATTGTGATAGTCTTACGACTTGAGCAATAATTGAACCAGAGCTGAAAAGTCTAATCTCAGACCGTAGATAACGGACTGGGCGAAGCCTGTTTGGCTCTGAATGCGTAGAAAAGGGCGATACTTCATGGCTAAAAAAGCAGACACCGCATCACTTGCATTCGGAGTGGGTCAGAGCGTCGTATATCCTGCGCATGGTGTAGGAAAGATTACCAGCGTCGAAAAACAAACCGTCGCCGGCATGGAACTTGAAGTTTACGTGGTGGCCTTCGATCAGGACAAGATGATCCTGCGCGTCCCGACCAATCGCGCCGAAGCCTCCGGCATGCGCGCCCTCGCTGGCTCCAAGCTGGTTGACGATGCCATGAAAACCCTTGGCGGCCGTGCCCGCGTCAAGCGCACCATGTGGTCGCGCCGCGCCCAGGAATACGAAGCCAAGATCAATTCCGGTGACCTGATCTCGATCGCGGAAGTCGTGCGCGACCTTCACCGCGGTGACGACCAGCCCGAGCAGTCCTATTCCGAGCGCCAGCTGTACGAAAGCGCGCTGGACCGGATGGCCCGTGAACTGGCCGCTGTCGAAAGCATCGACAAGGCCACCGCCATGGAAAAACTGGCCAAGGGCCTCGCCGCGAAGAAGAAAGTGGCTGCAGCCGCCTGATCTTTCCGGTCTCAAGCAATAAAAAAACCCCGCACTATCTGGTGCGGGGTTTTTCTTTGCCCGCTGACGCGGCCTAGCCGATGCGGCGATCGCGCCCGGCCCAATAGGGTTCGCGCAGGTCCTTGCGCAGGATCTTGCCGGATGGGTTCCGGGGCAGTTCCGTCGCAATGTCGACCGTCTTCGGGCATTTGTAGCTGGCAATGCGCTCCTTGGCCCAGGCGATGATATCTTCCGCTGTCGGGGCCTCGCCGGGCTTGGGTACGATGATCGCCTTGACGCTCTCGCCCCATTTCTCGTCCGGTACGCCGATCACGGCCACATCGGCCACGCCCGGATGCCCGAAGATCGCGTTCTCCACTTCAGCCGGATACACGTTCTCGCCGCCCGAAACGATCATGTCCTTCACGCGGTCATGGATGTAGAGGAAACCGTCCTCATCGAAATAGCCGGCGTCGCCCGTATGGAAGAAGCCGTTGCGGATCGCGTCTTCCGTGGCATCGGCCCGGTTCCAGTAGCCCTTCATGACGAAGCGTGCCTTGATCACGATCTCGCCCACCTCGCCGGTTGGCACGGGATTTCCGTCACCGTCCACGCAGCGCACGACAGCGCCCGGCCATGGTACGCCGCAGCTGCGCAGCTTGCCCCAGGCCGGGTCGTGCGCTTCCGGCGGCAGGTAAGTGCCTGCGCCGACGGTCTCGGTCAGGCCATAGAGCTGGGTAAACTTGACGCCCATGATCTCCTTGGCTTCCAGCAGCAGGCTCTCGGCAATTGGCGAGGCGCCATAGGAGACGACCTTCATCGACGAAAAGTCGGTGGTGCCGACATTCGGGTGCTGTGTGAGCATCAGGATCACTGCAGGCACCCAGAACGCATAGGCAATCTTCTGCTCTGCCACGAGCTTCAGGATAACGGTCGGGTCAATGTCGCGCAGGACCACAGCCTTCGCGCCCTGCGCTGCCGTCAGTATCCCGACATTGACGCCCGCCACATGGAACAGGGGCATGGCGTTCATCACGGCCTCACCAGCGCCATAGGCTGCCCAGTCGAGCGTTTGGGCCTGTTCCAGCAGGACCCGATAATTCTCATTGGTCAGCTGGACACCTTTCGGGCGCCCGGTCGTGCCGGACGTGTAGAGCTGGATCACGTCATCATCGGCAAGCGGGGCGCGGTCCGGCGCGGTATTCGGCTTTGCATTCCGCCAACTCGGATAATAGTCCCAGTCTTCACGGTCGCCATCAATGGTGATGATGCGCTGAAGGTCCGGCAACTGGTCGCGGATCTGGTCAATGATGGCGTAGAAATCCTTGCCGACGAACAGGACCTTTGCGGCCGCGTCGGACAGGATGAACTGTATTTCAGGGGCAGCCAGCCGCGTATTCACGCCGGTCATCACGGCACGCGCTTTGGCGCAGCCAAAGAGCATTTCGTAATAGACGTCCGTGTTCTTTGCCAGGTAGGCCACCCGGTCTCCCGGCTCAACGCCGAGGCCAATCAGGCCATTGGCCACCTGATTGGTCCGCGTTTCCAGTTCGGCGAAGGTCGTTGAGGCATTCTCAAACCAGTAGGCCACATTGCCTGGTACGCGTGTTGCCTGCACGCGCGGGATGTCTGCAATGAATGGCATCGCCTCTACGTCGATCATGGTTTCCTCCGGTATTTTCTACGTTTCGGAATGAACTTAAGGCTTTCAGCGCCAGAGTCAGCTGGCAAACGCGAACTATCGCCCGGAATGCCTTCCGCAGGGGCGATTTCGCCGTTGCCGCACCCGGCCTGAACTGACTGTATAGCGGCTCCGGGGCTTGCCGTTTGCCTGTGTTTACGCCACCTAAGGGCCATGACTGTTCAATCTCCTCTTCCCGACTCCGCCCTGACCGAAACCATGATGGACATGGGCACGCGTGCCCGTCGTGCCTCGCGTGCACTTGGCCGTCTCAGCTCTGACGATCGCACACGCGGTCTGAAGGCCATCGCTGAAGCGATCCGCACCGCCGCACCGACGATCCTTGACGCCAACGTGAAAGACATGGAAGCGGCCCGCAAGAAGGGTCTGGATGCTGCCATGCTCGACCGCCTCGCGCTGGACGAAAAGCGCGTCGACGGCATCGTCTCCGGCGTTGAAGCTATTGCCGCCCTGCCTGATCCCATCGGCCGCGAACTCGCGCGCTGGCAACAGCCGAACGGGCTGGACTTTGCCCGCGTCGCCGTGCCGCTTGGCGTCATCGGCATCATCTATGAAAGCCGCCCGAATGTGACAGCCGATGCCGGCACGCTGTGCCTGCGTTCCGGCAATGCGGCCATCCTGCGCTGCGGCTCGGAAAGCACACGCTCGTCGCATGCGCTTGTCGATGCCATGCGCGCTGCGCTGAAGAAGGAAGGCCTGCCCGAGGACGCGATCCAGCTTGTCGGCACGACAGACCGCGAAGCCGTCGGCCACATGCTCTCCGGCCTCGATGGCCAGATCGATGTCATCGTCCCGCGCGGCGGTCGCAGCCTTGTCGAGCGCGTCCAGATGGATGCCCGTGTGCCGGTGATCGGCCACCTCGAAGGCCTCTGCCACACCTATGTCGATGCCGCCGCAGACCCGCAGAAGGCTGTCGATATCGTCGTCAACGCCAAGCTGCGTCGCACGGGCGTCTGCGGCTCGCTGGAGACGCTGCTGGTTGATGCCAGCGTGGCTGACACGCTGCTGCCGAAAATCGCGTCTGCGCTGACGGAAGCCGGTTGCGAACTGCGCGGCGACGCCAAGGCCCGCGCCATCGTGCCAGGCATGAAGACGGCGACCGAAGAAGACTGGGCCACCGAATATCTCGCGCCGATCCTCGCCGTGTCGGTCGTCGACGGCATTGACGGCGCCCTGGCCCATATCGAGCGCTGGTCGTCCGGCCATACCGATGCGATCATCACTGAGGATCAGACCGTCGCTGACTGCTTCCTCGCGACGGTCGATAGCGCCATCGTGCTGCACAATGCCTCGACCCAGTTCGCCGATGGCGGCGAGTTCGGTTTCGGCGCAGAGATCGGCATCGCCACGGGCCGCATCCATGCGCGGGGCCCGGTCGGCGCCGAGCAGCTCACGATCTACAAATATGTCGTGAGGGGCACAGGGCAGACCCGTCCTTGAATCACCTGAAGCTTCCGGGACCAGTTGACGGCCTGCGCATTGGCCTGTTTGGCGGAAGCTTCAACCCGGCCCATTCCGGCCATGTGCATGTCGCTGAAACCGCGATGCGACGCCTCGGCCTGGACTGGGTCTGGTGGATCGTTGCGCGCGGCAACCCCCTCAAGACCGCGCATGGCGATTTCGACGACCGCCTTGCCTCTGCTGCGGCCCTTGCCCGCAATCCGCGTATGATTGTGACGGACATCGAGGCCCGGCTCGGTCTGACCTATACGTCCGACACGCTCGCCGCCATCGTGCAGCGGGCACCGAGGGCGCATTTCGTCTGGCTCATGGGCGCTGACAACATGGCCGGCTTCCACTTCTGGCAAGACTGGCAGGGCATCGCGAACACGCTGCCCATTGCCATTGTCGCGCGCCCGGGCGTGGGCACGGCTGCACGTAACGCGCCTTTTGCCCGGCGGTTTGCCAGTAGCCGCATTCCAGCCTCAGCCGCGCGCACACTCCCCATGGCCTCGCCGCCCGCGTGGACCTATTTGACCGCCCCGCTCGATCCCGCCTCATCCACCGCTCTACGGGCCGCAAAGTCATGAGCGCCGCGCCCGTGGATATCGAGCGCCATAAACGGCATATCCTGCTCAAGGAAATCGGCGGACCCGGCGTGCAGAAACTGCGCGGCGCGACAGTATCAATGGTCGGGGCAGGGGCGCTGGGCGGTCCGTGCGCGCTCTATCTCGCGGCAGCTGGCGTGGGCCGGCTCGAGATATGGGATGATGATGTCGTCGACCGGTCAAACCTTCAGCGTCAGGTCCAGTTCGGCGAAGGCGATGTTGGCCAGCCCAAGGCTGAAACGCTTGCCACCCGTTTGCAGGCCGCGCACCCGGATACGCAGGTCTCCTGGCATCGCCACCGCTGGAGCGAAAGCCATCCGCTCGCTGGCGATATCCTGATCGATGCGTCCGATAATTTCCCCACCCGCTATGCGCTGAACGCCGCCGCTCATGCCTCGCGGCGAGCGCTCGTGCACGGCGCAGCCGCCGGCTGGTCCGGGCAGGTCAGCGTCTTCGTGTCCGGCCTGCGCCTAGGCGCGCCCTGCTATCGCTGCTGGGTGCCGGAAACGCCGCCTGACGCGGAGGCGTGCGATGAAATCGGTGTGGTTGGCGCCATGACGGGCATGGTCGGCGCAGCCATGGCGCTGGAAACCGTCAAGCTTGTGACGGGCGCGGGAGACCCGCTGATAGGGCGCATCCTGCTTATGGACGGGCTGGCCGGAGCGCAGCGAACAGTCAAACTGAAAGCGGACACAAGCTGCAGCACCTGCGGCAGTATACACGCCGATTGACAGTGGGGCCGCACTCTCCCTTAGTGCTTGCCAGAGGGAAAATAGAATCCGGAAAGGACGCACAATATGTTTCGAGGCCTGATTGCGATTGTCGTAACACTTGCCATCATTCTGGGCGCGGGATGGTTCGTCATGAAGCGGGATGACATTGGCTATGACCGCCTGGAATCCATGTATGCCAGCAATGCCAGCCGCTTCATGCCTATGGGTGAGGACAGCCGCATCCACTATCGCGATGTCGGCCCGCGTGATGCGCCAGTCCTCGTTCTTGTGCACGGGTTTTCCGCCTCGCTGCACACATGGGAACCGTGGGTCAAGGATCTGCGCAGGGACTACCGTGTCCTGACAATAGACTTGCCGGGGCACGGCCTGTCACGCTGTCTCGATGTGTCTGAAACGGGCGTCCCGCAATTCGTGGATGTCATCGATCAGGTTACGCACAATCTGGGTATTGAGCACTTCACGCTCGTCGGAAATTCCATGGGCGGCCACACGGCGTGGTCCTATGCGCTGGCGCATCCGGAGCGCCTTGACGGCCTTGTGCTGGTGGATGCCTCCGGTTGGCCGAAAACAGGGGATGAAGCAGAATCTTCCCCCCTCGTCTTCAAGCTACTCGCCAATCCCCTCGCGCGCCGTGTCATGAAGGATATCGACATGACCGGCCTGATCCGCAGCGGCCTTGAAGACAGTTTTGCCGACCCGTCGCTGGTCACAGACACCATGGTCGAACGTTATAGCGCGCTCAGCCGCGCCCCCTGCCACCGTGAAGCCATCCTCAACCTGATGACAGGCCGTGACGACCGCTCAGATGCGAGCGTCGAAAAGCTGGCCGCCATCACTGCGCCGACGCTCATCCTGCAAGGTGAGAAGGATAATCTCGTGCCCGCCACGCATGCCGAGAAGTTCCATAAGGCCATCGCCGGATCAGAGCTGAAGCTCTATCCCGATGTCGGGCATCTGCCGCAGGAGGAAGCGGTCGCTCTGTCGTTGGCTGACTTCAGGACTTTCCTGTCGACGCAGGTTTATGTTGTGTCAGATGAAGCGCTGCCGGAGCCGCTGCCTGCGGAATGACGGCATGGCCGTCATTCCAAATCAGGAAACGCGCTCGACCATCATGTGCTTGATCTTGGCGATAGCTTTCGCCGGGTTCAGCCCTTTCGGGCAGACCTGCGCACAGTTCATGATCGTATGGCAGCGATAGAGCTTGAACGGGTCCTCAAGGTCATCAAGGCGCTCGCCCGTGGCTTCGTCGCGGCTGTCGATCAGCCAGCGATAGGCCTGCAGCAGGGCGGCAGGGCCGAGATACTTGTCGCCATTCCACCAATAGGACGGGCAGGAGGTCGAACAGCAGGCGCACAGGATGCATTCATAGAGGCCGTTCAGTTCTTCGCGGTCGGTCTCTGACTGCTTCCATTCTTTTTCAGGCGCTGGTGTGACGGTCTTCAGGAACGGCTGCACATAGGCGTGCTGGGCATAGAAATTGGTGAGATCGGGGATCAGGTCCTTGACCACTGGAAGGTGGGGCAGGGGAGAGATCGAGATCACGCCGCCGGGCAGTTCGTCAAAGCCCTTGGTGCAGGCAATCGTGTTATTGCCGGCAATGTTCATGGCACACGAGCCGCACACGCCTTCGCGGCAGGACCGGCGGAAGGCCAGCGTCGGGTCAATATTGTTCTTGATGTAGAGCAGGACGTCCAGGATCATGGTCCCGGCCTTGTCCATGTCGACCCAGTAGAGGTCCCAGCGCGGGTTGCCGGCTTCTTCCGGGCTGTAGCGATAGATCTTGAACTGGCGCAGGTTTGTCGCGCCCTGCGGCTTCGGCCAGGTCTTGCCCTTGCCGACCTTGGAGTTCTTCGGAAGTGTCAGTTCAACCATCTTAAAACCCCTAGTAAACCCGTGCTTTCGGCTCGATATACGCGATCTCGTTCGACATCGTGTAATCGTGCACGCCGCGATAATCGATCGTCACCTTGCCGGCGTCATCGACCCAGGCAAGCGTGTGCTTCATCCATTTTTCGTCGTTGCGGTCAGCGAAGTCCTCGCGTGCGTGGGCGCCGCGGCTTTCCTCGCGGTTGGCCGCAGAGTTCACGGTGACGGAGGCCTGAGCGATCAGATTATCAAACTCGAGCGCTTCGACCAGGTCCGTATTCCAGACCATGCCGCGATCTTTCACGTCGATGCCCGGCAATTTCTTGTAGACTCCATCAATGGCTTCCACGCCGCTGCGCAACACGTCGCCTGTGCGGAAAACGGCGCAGTCATTCTGCATCGCCTTCTGCATCTCAAGGCGCAGCTTGGCGACGGGCTGGTCGCCGCTCGCATTACGCATCCGGTCAAAGCGGGCGATATGGCTGTCGGTTGCGCCCTTAGGCAGTTCCGGCTGCGTCGCGCCAGCTTCTGTCGTCTCGCCGCAGCGAAGGCCTGCCGCGCGGCCGAACACGACAAGGTCGATCAGCGAGTTGGAGCCAAGGCGGTTGGCGCCGTGTACCGACACGCAAGCCGCTTCGCCAACGGCCATCAGGCCCGGCACGACCGAGTCAGCGTCGCCATTCTTCTTGGTCAGCACTTCGCCGTGATAATTGGTCGGGATACCGCCCATATTGTAGTGCACCGTCGGCAGGACCGGGATCGGCTCCTTGGTCACGTCGACACCGGCGAAGATTTTCGCGGTTTCCGAGATGCCCGGCAGACGCTCGGCCAGAACGGCCGCGCCGAGGTGTTCGAGGTGAAGGTGGATATGGTCCTTTTCCGGGCCAACGCCGCGGCCTTCGCGAATTTCCATTGTCATCGCGCGGGAGACAACATCGCGCGAGGCAAGGTCTTTCGCTGAGGGCGCATAGCGCTCCATGAAGCGCTCACCTTCTGAGTTCGTCAGGTAACCGCCTTCGCCGCGTGAGCCTTCCGTGATCAGGCAGCCCGAACCGTAAATGCCGGTCGGGTGGAACTGCACGAATTCCATGTCCTGCAGCGGCAGGCCGGCGCGCAGCACCATGGCATTGCCGTCGCCCGTACATGTGTGGGCCGACGTGCACGAGAAGAAAGCGCGGCCATAGCCGCCGGTCGCCAGGATGGTCTTCTGCGCGCGGAAGCGATGCAGCGTGCCGTCATCGAGTTTCCACGCGGTCACACCGCGGCAGACGCCTTCATCATCCATGATCAGGTCGAGCGCGAAATATTCGATGAAGAACTCGGTCTCTTCCTTGACGCACTGGCCGTACAGCGTGTGCAGCATGGCGTGGCCGGTCCGGTCAGCCGCCGCGCAGGTGCGCTGGACAGGTCCCTGGCCGAAGTCGCGTGTCATGCCGCCAAAGGCGCGCTGGTAGATCTTGCCTTCGTCGGTCCGCGAGAAAGGCATGCCCCAGTGCTCGAGTTCGTAGACAGCAGCAGGTGCGTTGCGCGTCAGGTATTCGATTGCATCCTGGTCACCGAGCCAGTCGGAGCCCTTGACGGTGTCGTACATGTGCCAGCGCCAGTTATCTTCACCCATATTCCCAAGCGAGGCAGCGATACCGCCCTGTGCAGCAACCGTGTGCGAGCGCGTCGGGAACACTTTGGTGATGCAGGCCGTGCGCAGGCCTGCCTGGGCTGCACCCAGCGCGGCGCGCAGGCCGGAGCCACCGGCGCCAACGACAACGACGTCATATGTGTGATCAACGAATGTATAGTCAGTCATCGTGGTTTCTCCCGCAGCCGCCATCAGGCGTCCGCGCCAATCCAGAGTTTGAGCACTGAGAGGGCGACGGTCGCGAACAGCGCGATACACGCAAAACTGTTCAGGATCAGCAGCGCCGAACGGGTGCCTGTCTTACCGATATAGTCCTCGATGACGATCTGCATACCGATACGCATGTGAAAGAATGCCGCGCCGGCCGTCAGGATCAGCAGGATCGCGTTCCACGGCTTGCCTGCCCATTCGACCGCACCGTCATAACCCGCGCCCGAGGCGTGAATGACCGAGTAGAGAAACCATGGCACGAGAAAGACCATCGCAATCGCGGTGACGCGCTGACGGATATGGTCGCTGGTGCCGGACTTGGCCGATCCGAGGCCGCGTGCAGCCTTGGCAGGCGTGATGAACTGATTGTTCGCCATCTTCTAAAGACCCCTTATGCCAGCAGCACGACGGCCCAGATGGCCACCGACGCGAGAACGGCAAAAACATAATTGAAAACGGAAACGGCGCTGGCGGTCTTCGGGTCGAAGCCGATATGGGGGCCGTCCCAGAACAGGTAGCGGATGCCATTGGCGAGGTGGAACAGGACAGCCACCGTCCAGAGGAACAGGATGACCTGACCCGGGATCGAGCTGATGATCGGCTCGAAAAAGGCGAAGGCGTCAGGGCCGCTGGCCAGGGCGACCAGCCATGCGGCGATCAGGAACGTGCCGAAATACATCGCCATGCCGGTAAACCGGTGCGTGATCGAGGCAAACATGGTCGCGTGATAGCGCCATATTCCCAGATGTGGCGACAGGGGGCGGGAATCGGCCTGGTTCGTGCCTGACATGAAAGCTTACCTCACCTGTAATGAAACGCTTGGCTTCGCGTTCTAGGCGCCTCTATGATCCTGTCAACGTGAAGGGTTATGGGAGCGACAATATGAAACCGCTTTTTCTTGGGGTCGGCCTGATCCTGATGCCGCTTCTCGCAACGGCTGAGCCTGCGCCAGACCCGATGGGCGCGCTCGTCAGCGCCTATGAGGCCTATGTCCGCGACGTCAATCCGGATCAGGCGGCCGAAGATGACGACACAATTGCACATCAATGGCGGGATGTGCGCCCGGAAACGGTCGAAGCGCAGGCCAGGCGGGCGTCCGCTCTTCAAGCCGAGATCGCTGCGGCTGAAACCGGCCGCACGGTGGACAAGGCGATCCTGAATCGCCTCCTGCAACTCGATATCGACGATGCAAAATATGATTCCGCCCGTATCCCGTTCACGGGCGACTGGGGCTTCCAGGCCGAACCGATCTTCACCGCCATGCAGACAAAGCTCGATTCCGCCGAGGATGCCGAGGCGTGGATCGCGCGCCTGAACGATGTGCCCCGCTATTTCGGCGAGAATATCGACAATATGCGCCGCGGCATTGCCACCGGCTGGACCGCTCACAAGGACCCGCTGAACACGATGACCGACCAGATCCGCGAGCAGATCGTCACTGATCCTGCCGACAGCGATCTCTACAAGCCGTTTGAAACACTTCCCGCAGACATGGACGCCGAAACGGCTGAGCGCCTGCGCGCTGAAGGGCTGGAGGCGGTATCCCACGCGGTCACGGCCTACAAGGACACGCTGCGCTTCATCCAGACCGAATATGCCCCGCATGCGCGCCCTGCGCCGGGCCTCGCCAGCCTTCCGGGCGGGCAGGAAGTCTATGCCGCCGCTGTCGAGCATCATACAGCTGGTGCCGGCTACACGCCTGTCGAAATCCACGAGCTCGGCGAGCGCGAAGTCGCGCGCATCCGGTCCGAAATGGAAGATATCATCGCCGAGATCGGTTTCGAGGGCAGCTTTGCCGACTTCCTCGCCTTCCTGCGCTCCGACCCGCAATTCTATGCCACATCTGCCGATGATCTCATGGCCAAGGCGAAAGCCGTCGCCGCCCGCATGGACGCCATGCTGCCGGATTATTTCGGGCGCCTGCCGGAGCTCCCTTATGATGTTGAGCCCGTACCGCTCGCCATCGCGCCCGGCTACACATCAGCCCGCTATGTCGAAGGCGATCCCAAGGAAGGCCGCCACGGCATCTATTGGGTTAATACTTACGCGCTGGAGCAACGCCCGCTCTATGAACTGCCCGCCCTGACGGCGCATGAGGCGGTGCCGGGTCACCACCTGCAGATCGCGCTCAGCCGTGAAATGACCGGTCAGCCAAAATTCCGTCAGGATTATTACGCAACGGCGTTTGGCGAAGGCTGGGGTCTTTATGCAGAACACCTCGCAGGCGAAGCGGGCATGTACGAGACGCCCTATGAGCGTTTCGGCGGCCTTTCCATGGAAATGTGGCGCGCCTGCCGCCTTGTCGCCGATACGGGCCTGCATTGGTACAACTGGTCCCGCGAACAGGCCGAGGCCTGCTTCAAGGAAAACACGGCGCTCGCCCAGCTCAATATCGACAATGAAGTGACGCGCTATATCGGCTGGCCGGGGCAGGCTGTGGCCTACAAGGTCGGCGAGCTGAAAATCCGCGCCCTGCGCGCCGAGGCCGAAGCGGCACTGGGCGAGCAATTCGACATCAAGGCCTTCCATGATGTCGTGCTGGGGCAGGGCGCCGTCCCGCTGGATGTGCTCGACGCGCAGGTAAAAGCATGGGTCGCCAGCCAGATGCCGGAAGCCGAGCCTTCAGCGCCCGCACAATAGGCCCACAAAATGAAGCCGCACAGCTTGTGCTGAGGTCGGCGTGAGGCCACATGGGCGAGCCATGTTTAGCTTCTTTGAACGCCGTATAGAGCCCTTTCCTGACGCCCCTTTGGAGGTTCCTCCGAAGGGGTTCCTGGCGTTCATGCTGCATTATGTACGCGACGCCGTGCCGTGGCTGATCCTGATGTCCGTGTTTACGGCCATTATCGCCATCGGCGAGGTGACGCTATTCGGCTTCCTTGGTGGCATTGTTGACTGGTTGGCCAATTCGGACCGCGAAGGCTTCTTCCAGCGCGAGGGCGGCAAGCTCATCGCGATGGCTGTGGTTGTCCTCGTGGTACTGCCGCTGGCAACGCTGGTGCAGGGCCTGATCGTTTATCAGGGCCTGATGAGCAATGTGCCGATGAGCGCGCGCTGGCGCATGCACAGGCAGATGCTCGGCCAGTCGATGAACTTCTTCGGCAACGAGTTTGCTGGCCGCGTGGCCACCAAGGTCATGCAGACATCCCTGTCGGTGCGCGAGACGGTGATGAAAGTGCTCGACGTCTTCGTCTTCGTGATCGTCTATTTCCTGTCGGCCCTCACGCTTGTTGCCTCAGCCGATCCGCGCCTCACGCTGCCGCTCATTCTCTGGGCCGTGGTCTATGGCTTCGTCCTGCGCTGGTTCATCCCGCGCCTCGGCAAGATTTCCGAGAAACAGGCCGATGCCCGCTCGGTGATGACCGGGCGCATCGTTGATTCCTATACCAACATCCAGACGGTGAAGCTGTTCGCCCATGCGGGCCGCGAGGAAGACTATGCCCGCGAAAGCATGGATGGCTTCTTGCAGACCGTTTACAAGCAGATGCGCTATGTCACCGGCTTCAACGTCATCGTCTATCTCAACAATTCGCTGCTCGTTTTCCTGATTGCCGGCGGCGGTATCCTGCTCTGGCAGGGCCAGCTAGTCGGCGCAGGCGCCGTGGCAGCCGCCATCGGCCTGGCCCTGCGCATCAAGTCTATGTCGCAATGGATCATGTGGGAAGTGGCCGGCCTCTTCGAGAATGTCGGCGTCGTCTATGATGGCAAGGCCATGCTGGAAAAGCCGGTCATTGTCGCCGATACGCCGGATGCGCAGGTCCTGCCGCGCGGCGCTGGCGCCATCGCGTTCGAGAATGTCACCTTCCATTATGGCAAGGGCGCGGGCGTCATCGAGAACATGTCCCTCTCCATCCGTCCCGGCGAAAAGATTGGCCTCGTTGGGCGCTCGGGCGCCGGCAAGACCACACTGACCAATCTCCTCCTGCGCTTCTATGACGCCGAAAGCGGCCGCATCCTGCTCGACGGGCAGGATATCGCCCATGTTACGCAGGATTCCCTCCGGGCGCAGATCGGCGTCGTGACGCAGGACACGTCCCTCCTTCACCGCTCCATCCGCGAGAACATCGCCTATGGCCAGCCGGATGCCAGCGATGCCGAGATCAACACGGCCGCAGGCAAGGCGGCCGCGCTCGATTTCATCGCGTCGCTTGAAGACGCAAAAGGCCATGTCGGCCTTGATGCCCATGTCGGCGAGCGCGGCGTGAAATTGTCCGGCGGCCAGCGCCAGCGCATCGCCATTGCGCGCATCTTCCTGAAGGATGCGCCCGTCCTCATCCTCGACGAGGCAACCTCGGCCCTCGATTCCGAGGTCGAGGCCGTCATCCAGGACAAGCTGTTCGATCTGATGGAAGGCAAGACCGTCATCGCGATTGCGCACCGCCTGTCGACCATCGCCGCGATGGACCGCCTGATCGTGCTGGATCAGGGCCGCATCGTGGAGGAGGGCACGCATGAAGCGCTCGTTCAGGCGGGCGGCCTCTATGCCGATCTCTGGGCGCGCCAGTCGGGCGGCTTCCTTGTCGAGCCCGAAGCGGTCGAAATGCAGGCGGAGTAGAGCGGCATGAAACTGACCATTATCGAAACCGGGCTCGTTCCGGAGCCTATCCGGGCATCATTCGTAGATTATCCGGGCATGTTTCGGGCACTTATTCGGGCATCCGATCCCTCGATTTCGTATGAGACCGTGTCTGTCATCAAGGGCGAGCCCCTGCCTGATCCGGCTACGCTCGAAGCCATTCTGATCACGGGATCGCCTGCCGGCGTCTATGATCAAGAGCCGTGGATGGGGCCGCTGATGGATTTCATTCGTGCAGCAGCCACAGCAGAAGTGCCTCAGGTCGGCATCTGCTTTGGCCATCAGGCCATTGCCGAGGCCCTTGGCGGCAAGGTCATCAAGTCGCCCAAGGGCTGGGGCGTCGGCCGGCATACTTATGATGTCGTCGCCTGTCCCGGCCTTGTCGCAAAAAATTGTCCCAAAACCATATCCGTCGCGGTCAGCCACCAGGATCAGGTGGTAACCCTGCCGCCCGGCGCCGAAGTCATCGCGCGGTCGGATTTCACGCCCCATGCGGGCCTCCATTATGCGCAGGCGCCAGCGCTCAGTTTCCAGTGCCATCCGGAGTTCGACGACACCTATTCTGCAGCGCTCTATACAGCACGCAAGGAGCGGCTGGGTGCTGCGGCAGAGGCCGCCGTCAGCTCTCTGGCGACCCCGAACGACAATAACGTTCTGGGCAGTTGGATCACCGGCTTTCTCAAGGCGCATGCGAGCTAGGGGATCGCAGGGTTAACCGATCGCCTGTGGCGCGAAACCTGCATCCGGTTGCCAGCAGCAACAGACTTGTGTTGAACACATGCTGAAACCCGGAGATTGCCCGCCATGATGCCGAAACCGCTCGCCCATATCGAAGCCAACACGCTCGAATTCGAAATCCTGCCCATGGTGAAGCCGACAGGCTTCCGCGAGTATGATGCGCGCTGGTGGTTCAACGGCATCGGCCACGAGAAGGCGCCGGAGCTGAACTTTACCGGCGTTCAGGCTCTCGGCCTCGGCATGGCCACCCTGTTCCACGAGATGGGCGTTACGCCGAAAGTGGTCACCGGCCACGATTTCCGCTCGATCAGCCAGCCCATCAAGAACGCGCTGATCCTAGGACTCGTGCAGGGTGGCTGCGAAGTGCTCGACGTTGGCCTGGCGCTCTCGCCGATGGTCTACTGGAGCCAGTTCGAGCTCGACGCGGCCTGCTGCGCCATGGTCACGGCCAGCCATAACGAGAACGGCTGGACGGGCGTGAAAATGGGCGCCGACCGCCCGCTGACCTTCGGGCCGGTCGAGATGGGACGCCTCAAGGAAATCGTCATGGCGGGCGACTTCGTCCCGCGTGCCGGCGGCGGACATCACCGCGTCGATGGCATGCGCGAGAAATATATCGCCTCGGTCGCCGATGGCGTGAAGCTGTCGCGTCCGATCAAGGTGATCGCCGCCTGTGGCAACGGCACGGCTGGCGCTTTCGCGCCGGACGCCCTGCGCGCCATGGGCGCCGAAGTCATCGAGATGGATTGCAATCTCGACAACACGTTCCCGAAATACAACCCCAACCCCGAAGACGCCGAAATGCTGCACGAAATGTCAAAAGCCGTGAAGGAACTCGGCGCCGATGTCGTGCTCGGCTTTGATGGCGACGGCGACCGCTGCGGCGTCGTCGACAATACGGGCGAGGAAATCTACGCCGACAAGATCGGCCTGATGCTGGCCCGAGACCTGTCGAAAAACTACAAGAAAGCGACCTTTGTGGTCGATGTGAAATCAACCGGGCTCTACAAGACTGACCCGATCCTCAAGGAAAACGGCGCCACGGTCGACTATTACAAGACCGGCCATTCCTACATCAAGCGGCGCACCAACGAACTCGGCGCCCTTGCGGGCTTTGAGAAGTCCGGTCACTTCTTCTTCCGCCCGCCCATCGGACTTGGCTATGACTGCGCCCTGACAGCGGCCAAGGCGATCCTCGAAATGCTCGACCGCAATCCCGGCAAGACCATGGCCGATCTGCGGGACGAGCTGGGCGTGGCCTTTACGTCCCTCACCATGTCGCCGCATTGCGGAGACGAAGTGAAGTATGATGTGGTCGACAAGATGGTCGCCGAATACGAAGCGCTCAATGGCACCGAGATTCTGGGCCGCAAAGTGGTCGACGTGAACACGGTGAACGGTGCTCGCGTGACGCTGGAAGATGGCAGCTGGGTGCTGATCCGCGCTTCGTCCAATAAGCCGGAACTTGTTGTCGTGGTCGAATCCATGTCCAGCGAGGACGACATGCGCGATCTCTTCCACAAGGAAATCAAGCCGCGCCTCGGCAAGCATTCTGAAGTTGGCGCCTACAACCAGGAAATCTGACGCTCATGGGCCTCAATCCGAATTACGCTGCGGTTTCCGGTCGCCAACAGGTGACGGGACGCTGGGCCATCACCCTGCCGGATGAGTTTAATCGCCGTGAAGAAGAGGCGGGACTCTGCTTCTGGCGGCCCGGCCTGACGATCTGGCTCACGGCCTATGGCGCCGAGGACGGAATGACGATTGAGCAACGTCTGGCGCGCGATCGCGGCAATGCCTCGCCAAAGGCAACAGACATGGACGAAAGCCAGCAGGATGGCGTCGGCCGCCTGACCTATCGTCTTGCGGAAACAAGAGCGGACGGCGCTATCGTCAATGGCCTCTACTCTTATGTCCATGGCGAGGCCGGCCAGGTGATGGTTGCGGCGTATTTTGATTCCGACACGGACCTTGAGGCGGCTCGCAAAGTGTCCGCGTCAATAACCTATACAGGCTGACGAACGGGTACAGGCTCTTGACCTGACGGCCCAAAAATCGCACGCCCCTGCGCAAACCGGGCGGGCTTTCGAAAAGGATGATTCCATGCGCGTTGCGATGATCGGTACAGGCTATGTGGGCCTGGTTTCGGGTGCTTGTTTTGCAGATTTCGGTCACATCGTGACCTGCGTCGACAAGGATGCCTCGAAGATCGAGCGGCTGAAGAATGGCATCATGCCCATCTACGAGCCGGGTCTCGACGCACTTGTCGCCAGCAATGTTGCCGAAGAGCGCCTGTTCTTCACAACCGATGCCGCCGAAGCCATCAAGGATGCAGACGCTGTCTTTATTGCAGTCGGCACGCCTTCACGGCGCGGCGACGGCCATGCCGACCTCTCTTACGTCTATGCGGCGGCTGAAGAGATTGCCGGCCTGATGGACGGCTTCACGGTTGTCGTGACGAAATCGACCGTTCCGGTGGGAACTGGCGACGAAGTCGAGGACATCATCCGCAAGGCCCGGCCCGACGGCGACTTTGCTGTTGTTTCCAATCCTGAATTCCTGCGCGAAGGCGCTGCGATCAAGGACTTCAAGATTCCGGACCGCGTGGTCGTCGGCACCGAGGATGAGCGCGCCCGACAGCTGATGCGCGAGCTTTATCGTCCGCTTTTCCTGAACGAGACGCCTATCCTGTTCACGGATCGGCGTACGTCTGAACTGATCAAATACGCCGCCAACGCTTTCCTCGCTGTGAAGATCACTTTCATCAACGAAATGGCTGACCTCTGCGAGAAGGTCGGCGCCAATGTGCAGGAAGTGTCGCGTGGTATCGGTCTCGATAACCGGATTGGCCGCAAGTTTCTGAACGCCGGCCCCGGCTATGGCGGCAGCTGTTTCCCGAAAGACACGCTTGCGCTCAGCAAGACGGCCAATGATGTCGGCGCCCCTGTCCGTATCGTCGATACAGTCGTCGAAGTGAACAAGGCGCGCAAGAAAGCGATGGCTGACAAGGTCATCGCGGCTATGGGCGGAGACGTGAAGGGCAAGACCATCGGCGTGCTCGGCCTCGCGTTCAAGCAGAACACCGATGACATGCGCGATGCCCCAAGCCTCGACATCCTGCCGGCATTGATGGCAGCCGGCGCAAAGGTTCGCGCCTATGATCCTGAAGCGATGACGGAAGCGGCGCACCTGCTCGAGGGCGTCGATTTTGCCACCAGTCCCTATGACGCGATCCAGAATGCAGATGCCATGGTCATCATCACCGAATGGGACCAGTTCCGTGCGCTCGATTTTGATCGCGTGAAAGCTGCGCTGAACACGAATATCGTGGTAGACTTGCGCAACATCTATTCCCCCGAAGACATGGCGGCCCGCGGCTTCGCCTACACGTCAATCGGACGCCCGTAATTCCCACTTTCCTTTCCAGACCGGATTCAAGACATGAAATTCTTCGTCGATACAGCTGATACCAAGGACATTGCCGAGCTGGCCGCAACCGGCCTGATCGATGGCGTCACGACCAATCCTTCGCTGATCGCCAAGGCCGGCCGCCCCTTCGCTGAAGTGATCCAGGAAATCTGCGGGCTGACCACCGGCCCCGTCAGCGCTGAAGTCGTCGCGACCGATGCCGAGGGCATGGTGCGTGAGGGCCGCAAGCTGGCCAAGATCGCCGAGAACGTGGCCGTGAAACTGCCGCTGACATGGGATGGCCTCAAAGCCTGCCGCACGCTGTCTGACGAAGGCACGGCCGTTAACGTCACGCTTTGCTTTTCGGCAAACCAGGCCCTGCTGGCTGCCAAGGCTGGCGCCGCATTCATCTCGCCCTTTATCGGCCGCCTCGACGACATCAATCTCGACGGCATGGAGCTGATCGCCGACATTCGCCAGATCTATGACAATTACCTGTTCGACACGGAAATCCTGGCAGCCTCGATCCGTACGCCCAATCACGTGAAGCTCTCCGCGCTTGCCGGTGCAGACGTGGCGACCATGCCGCCCAGCGTCATCAAGAGCCTCGTCAACCATCCCCTGACGGACAAGGGTCTCGAGACCTTCCTCGCCGATGCGAAGAAGGCAGATATCAAGGTCTGATGCATCATGGCTGGGGCGGTCGATCAGAAGGGCCGCGTGCTCATCATTGCCGGTTCGGACTCGGGCGGGGGTGCCGGCATCCAGGCCGATATCAAGACCGTGACCATGCTGGGCGGCTATGCCATGACGGCCGTCACGGCCATAACCGTGCAGGACACCAAGGGCGTGTACGGCGTCTGGCCGGTGCCTATGGATGCCGTCATCGGGCAAATGCGCGTCACGCTGGCCGATATTGGTGCCGACGTGATCAAGACCGGCATGCTGGGGTCCGCCGCGCTGGTTGAGGCCATTGCCGAATGCCTGGACGAGCACGCGCTGATGATTCCGCGCGTCATCGATCCGGTCATGGTCGCGACATCTGGCGACCGGCTTGTCGATGCAAAGGCCGTTGAAGCGATCCGTTCCGAACTTGTGCCGCGTGCCCGTCTGGTGACGCCGAACGCCCCGGAAGCGGAAGTGCTGACGGGCAAGGCCGTCGAATCCATTGATGGACAGCGCCGGGCGGCTGACCGCCTGCTCGAACTCGGCGCCCATGGCGCGCTGGTCAAAGGGGGGCATATCGGTGGCAGCGTGATCACCGATGTGTTGCAAACCACGACGGGCGAATGGCTATTCGAAAGCCCACGCATCAATACAAGCTCCACGCACGGCACAGGCTGTACGCTTGCCTCTGCGATTGCCGCCTATCTCGGGCAAGGCGTCAGCGTTCCGGACTCGGTTGAGCAGGGGCGTGACTATCTCTTGGGCGCGCTACGGACCGCGAAGGGACTCGGAATGGGCCATGGACCGGTCAACCACGGCTGGCTGCTGGACCGGGACTGACCCGTTAGGCCCTCTGAAGGCCCTGTCAGAAATCGTCGTTTCTGTACGGACAGGCGGTGTGCTTAAAGCGTCCCTCAGGAGATAAGCCGATGACCCAGCCCTTGCCCCTCTACCAGGTTGATGCCTTTGCCACCCGTGCATTTGAAGGCAATCAGGCCTGTATCATGCCCTTGGATGCCTTCCTTCCGGACGACGTCATGCTGGCCATCGCAGCGGAAAACAATGTCGCTGAAACGGCCTACATCGTCCGCACAGGCGAAGAGAGCTGGAACCTGCGCTGGTTCACACCTGCCGTTGAAGTGCCGCTCTGTGGCCATGCCACACTCGCCGCTGCGCATGTGCTGTTCACCCATGAAGGCTATGCGGGCGAGACGATTGCCTTCGATACGGTCAAGTCGGGACGGCTAACCGTGCGCAAGCTGGAGGATGGGCGGCTTGAGATGGACTTTCCATCAGGGCCGGTGACGGAAATCCCTGTCAGCGACGACGTCGCCGAGGCGCTCGGTGCGCGGCCCGTACAGGCTTGGGGCGGCATGTTCTATGCGGCTATGTTCGAGACGCCTGATGCAGTGCATGCGCTCAAGCCGAACCTGAAGGCGCTGGCGTCGCTCGGCGTGCCGGGTGAAGGCTGGGACCGTGGCAATTTCGGCTGTTTCGCGCCCGGTGGTGAGGGCGTTGATGTGACCAGCCGGTTCTTTGCGCCCGGCAGCGGCATTGATGAAGACCCCGCTACAGGCAGCTGGCACACAATGCTGGCGCGCGTCATGTCGGAGCGGTTCGGCAAGGATGCGCTCTCATGCTTCCAGGCCTATCCCGGACGGGGCGGACGAATCGATACCCTCCTGAAGGGTGATCGCGTGAAGCTTTCAGGCCATAGCGTGACCACAGTCGAAGGCCGGTTTTTCCTCCCGGTGTAAAATCGCTTCTGGCGTGCGGCTATTTGCGGGCGGCATGAAAGGTCGATATTGGTTTCGCAGGCACTCCGGGCAGCCTTGTGGATTATTCAATATGAGATTTCGATCAGGCGTGCGTGGCATTCGGCGATCAGTCCTCGCGGCTGGCTGCAGTCTGCTCGTCGCGGCATGCTCTGTGGCACCGGCGTCTGACCCCAAGCCGGTGTCATGCGATGCGACCATGATGGGCGTGGACCGTACGATAAAGGTAACGGCGAGAACGGGACCGATTGATGCGCTTCTGAGGGATCATGAAGTGGTCCTGACATTCGATGATGGTCCCGAGCCCAAGCGAACACGCGCAGTGCTTAATGCGCTCGATAAGGAATGCGCCAAGGCGACTTTCTTCCTGTTGGGGCAGCAGGCGAGCCGTTATCCCGCAATGGTTCGCGAAATCAGCGCAAGGGGCCATTCTATTGGCAGCCACACATGGTCTCACGCGAATCTGGTGAACATGAGTGATGCGAGGGCGAACGATGAGATTTCGCGCGGCCAGGAAGCCGTCAATGCTGCGCTGAAAAGTATCGGCAAGCGGTCCTTGATGTTCCGCTTTCCATACGTCGCAACGACGCCGGACTTGTCCCGGATGATACGGGACATGGGCCTGCTTGAGGTAGGCGTGACGGCTGATGGCGCCGACTGGACCCGCATTTCCCCGGAAGAGGCCGTGGACCTTGTGTTTCAAAAGCTGGCGATGAGCGGCAACAAGGGCGTGATACTCCTGCATGATCCCTTTGACCGTTCAAGCGTGCGCACGGCGCTGCTTCTGTCACGGCTGAAGCAGGACGGGTACAGGATTGTCGCCCTCGAAACCGCAAATTCCAGCCGGTAACCTTTCGCTCTTGATGGCATGATATGTGCAGTCGCTATGGGTAAACTGACGCGCATTTCGCGCCGGTTCCTCGCGCGTGCTTAGGGAGCATTGTCTTGTCAGAACGTGGAATTGTGTCGCGTTTGCGTGTCACTCTGGTGCCTTGTGTCATCGGAGCGGCGACATTCGCCCTTGTGGCAGGCGGGTTTTCGCTGGCACTGCGCCGCGCCGCACCTGTGCCGGACATGAATGTTCTAAGCCCAAAGCTCGCTGCCTATCGCGACCATGCCGCCGACTATGACACCGTCTTCATTGGCACATCGCGCACCTTTTACCATATCGTCCCTGACGAGGTGGAAACTGCCATGGAAGCCGAAGGCTGCCAGCGGCCCAACGTATTCAATTTTGGCGTTTTCGGCCTGACTGGCGCTGAGCAGGACTGGCTGCTGGGTCAGGTTCTGGGCGCCGGGCAGGGCGCTCTGCGCACCGTTGTTATTGAAGACCCCCTCCCTGAAGCGCGCTCGCTGGACGACGCCACGAATGAGCGTGCGCGCTTTTTCCATGCACCATCAGACTATTCCGCCACGCTGAACAGCATCAGTTCATTCCCCGAATCAGCGCCGAAGAAGGTTTTCCGGCTCGGCATATTTGGCGCTGGTGCGGCCTACGATCTCTCCGGTGTTGGCCGGGCGGCTGAGTTCTTCTTCCCAGCGCCCGTGAAGCCAGCGCCCTATGCGATGGACATGTCAGCAGACGGCTTTGAAATTCTTGGCTCGATTACGTCGCCAGACATTGAAGCGCGCCGCAAGGACTTCGTGGATCATCCGGAGAAGTACGATGAGGCCTTGGCGCGCTATGGCGCGGCCAGTGACGAAGCTGTCGAGTCGCGGGCTGTCTATCTCGAAGAACGACTTCGCAGTCTGAAGGCGCAGGGCCTGAATGCGGCGCTCTTCGTCTCGCCGGACCCTGAGGAGCTGGACCGTACGCCCCGTGTCGGTGTCGAACTTGCGCGTATCGCGCCGGACCTTTCGGTGATGAATTTCAACCGGCCAGATGTCTATCCTGATCTCTTCGGTCGCAGCCTCTGGTTCGATCACAGTCACTATGGCGAGGAAGGCGCGCGCAAACTGAGCCGCCTGGCCGGGGCAGAGCTGTGCCGGGATCTGAAGCAGTCGGACGCAGGAGGTCAGCATGCTGTTCGTTGAGCCACGCTTCTTCCTTTTCTTCGGCGTCGTCTTCGGGCTCGTCTGGATCCTGCGCAATAATCTCTGGCGCAAGCGCGTCCTGACGCTGGCTTCTTACGTTTTCTATGGCGCCTGGGACTGGCGTTTTCTGGGCCTGATCCTGCTGATCACCGTGATCAGCTATGTAGTCGGCGCGGCGGCCAGCCGGTATCCGGCCGCGGACAGGACCCGCAAGCTTGCGCTGACGGGCGGTATTGTCGCGTCTCTCGCGCTTCTGGGCGTGTTCAAATACTTCAATTTCTTTGCTGACAGCTTTGTCGATTTTGCCGGCATGATGGGCTTTAGTGCGGGCTCAGTGACGCTGAACCTGGTTCTTCCTGTGGGCATCAGTTTCTATACGTTCCAGGCCATCTCCTACATGGTGGATGTCCATCGCGGCGACATTGGCGCGCGGCGCTCTTTTCTCGATGTGGCCTTCTATATCGCCTTCTTCCCGCAGTTGGTGGCAGGCCCTATCGTGCGGGCCTCGGAATTCATTCCGCAAATGGATACAGCGCGCAGATGGGCCGATGTCAGCGTACGCGCCTGCCTGACGCTGTTCCTGATCGGCTTCATCAAGAAGGCCTGCATCTCGGACAATATAGCGCAATATGTCGACGTTATCTTTGCCGATCCGTCTTCCTTTGCCGCGTCGCAAGTCATCGCCGGTGTGTTGCTCTACGGTATCCAGATCTATTGCGACTTTTCAGGCTATTCGGACATGGCGATCGCGTGCGCGGGCCTGCTTGGCTACAAATTCCCGGCCAACTTTGACTCGCCTTACCTGTCGGCCAATATCCAGGATTTCTGGCGGCGCTGGCATATCAGCCTGTCGTCATGGCTGCGCGACTATCTCTACATTCCGCTTGGGGGGAACCGGCGCGGCAATGGCCGCCGCGATGTGAACCTGATGACCACCATGGTGCTGGGTGGCCTGTGGCACGGCGCTTCGTTCAATTTCGTCATCTGGGGTTTCCTGCACGGGATCGCACTGATCATTCAGCGCTTCTGGCATCAGCTTGTGGCACGCCGTGTCCCAGCCATGGGACTTCTTGGGGGCTTCATTGGCGGGGCTGTGACCTTTTACTGGGTGAACCTGGCGTGGATATTCTTTCGGGCGGCTGACCTCGGCGAAGCGCTGAGCATCTCGCAGACCTATCTGACATGGTCGTCTGCCGGTCAGAACGTGCTACCGATTGCTGTCTGGCCACTGCTGGCCTGCCTTGGTCTTACCCACTGGCTGTCCCACCGGTTCGGCGCGCAGGAAATGATCGAGCGTCTTGCGCCCAATCGTTTTGCGGTGACCTATGGGGCGATCGTGGCGATAGCGATCGCGTTCGTTCCGCTCGGGTATCGCCCGTTCATCTACTTCCAGTTCTGAACGGGCGCCGTGCCCTTTGGTACCTCTGGCCGGACTCGAACCGGCACTCTGTCACCAGAAACGGATTTTGAATCCGTCGCGTCTACCAGTTCCGCCACAGAGGCCCTTAGCAGGGAAGGCTTCTCCTGCCGCATGGCAGGCCGTCCTGTCAATCATCTCGACGCGGCGGGAGAAGGCCGCTAACACAATGAATATGCCAAACGCCTCTTTTGCCGCCGAGCGGACCTTGTTGCAAACCCTTGAGGCCATGGCCGCAAGCGCCCCTGAAGAGGGGCTGACGCTGCGCAATATCATGGATCAACTGGATGAAAGCGCCTTCGGCGCCGGGCTGTTTTTCCTGGCGCTGCCCTGCTGCATTCCATTCCTTTATGGCGTGCCGCAGGTGGTTTCATTGCCCATGATGGCCCTGGCAGGCCAGATGGCCGCTGGCCGTTCGCAGCCATGGATGCCGGAAAAGTTCGGCGAGCGGAAAATCGACCGCAAGGGCTTGACCCAGATGGCCAAGGGCGGACGTAAGTGGCTTGGCTGGATCGAAACCTTCACGAAACCAAGGCTTAAGATAATTACGGGGAAGCGATCCGAGCGGATTATCGGCGCTTTCCTGTGCCTTTTCAGTGCTTCGATCCTCGTGCCCCTGCCGATGACGAACACCGTGCCGGGCTTTGGCGTGGCGCTGGCGAGTTTCGGCCTGATCAACAAGGACGGTGTTCTGGTTATTCTCGGCCTGCTCCTGGGATTTGCCTGGATATTCGGACTGGTTGTGCTTGGACCTGTCGCACTGTTGGCCCTGATTGGCGCCGCGAAGGACGCCATTATGGGTCTCACGGCATCGTGACGCTGCGCCGCATTGTGGGTGCGGGCAAGGGCGGTGTTAGTGGCGGCATGTTAAAGCTCCAAATGCTCCTGAGGGATTGGACGTGGCCGGTGGCAGCGCTCGTCATATCTGCGTTGATGATCGCCATCGCGCATGGCTTCCAGACATTTGGCGGCCTTGCGCCCTGTCCGCTCTGCCTGCGCCAGCGGGAAGTCTATTGGGCACTGATTGCCATGACGATCACAGGCCTTGCCATCTGGCGATGGCAACCAAAGCGCCGCTTCCTTGTGGCGCTGAATGTACTGATTGGACTGGTCTTTGGTGTCGGCGTTGTCGTGGCCGCCTACCATGCTGGTGTGGAATGGAAGATGTTCCCGCCACCCGCCGGATGCGCTGCGGCTGCGGCGGTGGACCCCTTCGCGATCCGGGACCTGAACCAGAATTTCCACGTGGCTGATTGTACCGCCGCACCCTTCTACATCCTCGGCCTGTCCATGGCCGGATGGAACGGTGTCGTCTCGCTGGTCCTGTCAGCGCTGAGCTTCGTGGCGGCTGCGGCGACAGTGCGGCGCTAGAGGCCTAGCACCTTGCGCGCGATGATGGTGCGCTGGATTTCGTTCGTGCCGCCATAGATCGACTGGGCGCGGCCGGCGAAATAGGCGGATACGTCTTTCGCGGCGTGGAGAGGCAGGCCGATATCCGCCGCGTTTGCGCCGAAGCCTGGCTGGGCAAAGGCGGCGGCTGTGTCGAGGAAAAGCTCGGTAATCTGCTGGTGAGTTTGCGTCGCGAGGATCTTGATCGTGGATGCTGCATCACCCGGAGATCCCCCCGAAGAAAGCCCGGATAATACCCGAAAGACCGTCATTTCGAGCCCATCGACAGCCATCTCGGCCTCGGTGAGCTTGCGGGCGAATGCGGCATCATCGATCAGGCGATGGTTGCCGCCATTCGGAATGGAAGAGGCCAGATCGCGGGCATGCCGCAACATGGCGCGTTTGCCGCCAATGCGGGCGTAGGATGTGCGCTCGAAGCCAAGCAGGTATTGCGAATAGGTCCAGCCCTTGCCCTCTTCGCCGATGCGATAGTCCTCAGGCACTTTCACATTGTCGAACAGGACTTCGTTGAGGACGTGCTTGCCGTCGATCGTGATGATCGGGATGAGCGTTACGCCGGGCGCGTCCATCGGGCAGCAGATGAAGGTGATGCCTTCCTGCTTCTTGCCTTCGCTGCTCGTTCGGGCGAGCAGGAAGATCCAGTCGGCATGCTGCGCGGCGGAAGTCCATATCTTGTGGCCATTAAGTGTGTAGCTGCCGTCTTCAAGAACGGCGCTGAACTGGAGCGAGGCGAGGTCTGAGCCCGCGCCCGGCTCGGAATAGCCCTGCGCCCAACCGACAGAACCGTCGCGAATGCCTGGCAGCCATTTGGCTTTCTGTTCGTCGGACGCAAATGTGTAGAGCACGGGCCCGACATAGACGACCCCCATCGGCGTGACGGTCGGCACGCCAGCGCGCTCAAGTTCTTCATCGAAAACGTATTGCTCTTCGACCGACCAGCCGGGACCGCCATATTCCTCTGGCCAGGCGCTGGCGAGCCAGCCTTTGGCACCAAGCGCCATTTCAGAGCGGCGGATGTCTTCGGTGGTGAGAGACTTGCCGGACCGGTTTTTCGCGATGATGTCAGCGGGGAACTCGGTCTCGAAGAAAGCGCGCACTTTCGCGCGGAAGACTTCTGTCTCAGGACTGAAAGTGAGGTTCATTTTTTTGCTCCCTGTATGACAGCGAGCGTAGGGCAGGCCCGGCCCTTGGCAAGGCCTGCCCCAACGTCTGGTAACGCCTAGGCGGCTTTCTGAGCCTCGATCCAGGCGTCGACCTTGCGCTCAAGCAGTTCCAGCGGCAGCGAACCGCCCCCCAGAACCGTATCGTGGAAGCCGCGAATATCGAACTTGTCACCAAGTTCAGCTTCGGCTTTCGCCCGCAGTTCCTGGATCTTGATCATGCCGATCTTGTAGGCGGTCGCCTGGCCCGGCATCACGATATAGCGCCGCACTTCCGAGCGGGCTTGCGTTTCCGTGATGGCGGCATTGTCCAGGAAGTACTGGACGGCCTGTTCCTCTGTCCAGCCCTTCGAGTGGATGCCGGTGTCGATCACGAGGCGGATGGCGCGCCAGATTTCCGAGCCCAGGCGACCGAAGTCCGAATAGGGGTCGGCGTATGTGCCCGGCATTTCCTTGGCGAGCCATTCGGCATAGAGGCCCCAGCCTTCGGCATAGGCCGTGAAGCCTGCCTGTGTGCGGAACATCGGAACGCCTGTCAGCTCCTGCGCGATCGAGATCTGCATGTGGTGGCCGGGAATGCCCTCATGATAGGCAATGACTTCCAGTTCGCGCTTCGGCATGGATGTCATGTCCGAGAGGTGCGCGTAATAGGTGCCAGGGCGCGAGCCATCCGGTGTGCCCGGATAATAGTGCTGGGCGGCGCCGTCCTGTTCGCGGAATGCCTCGACGCGTTTCACGACGAGATCGGCTTTGGGCAGGATGCCGAAATAGTTCGGCAACTGTTCCTTGATGCGATTGATATCGGCCGTCGCGTCAGCGATATACGCGAGACGTCCTTCATCCGTATTCGGATAGTAAAAGCGCTCATCATCCTTGCTGTCGCGCAGCATGGTGAAAAACTCGTTCAGCGTGCCCTCAAACCCGACCTGTTCCTTGATGGCCTCCATGTCGCCGCGCAGGCGGGCAACTTCTGAAAGGCCAAGTTCGTGAATCTCGTCGGCAGTCATCTGCGTCGTTGTCTGGGTTTCGAGGCGGTAATTGTAATAGGCAGCGCCATCTGGCTGGAGGTAGGCGCCAACAGGTTGGGTCGAGTCCGGCGAGTTTGCCATGTCAGCCGTCGCAAAGGCGATCACATCTTCATAGGCGGTGAGGAAATCGCCCTTCAGGGCTTCTTCCGCTTGGGCCAGCAAGACGCCGGCCTGCACATCATCAATGCTGCCTTTTTCGACCAGCGCCTGGATATCGGATTTGACATCAGCATAGATGGCGCTGTCTTCACCGTCCGTGAACGGCGCGCCAGTAATGATCTTTTGCGATTGATCGATCACGCCTTCATAGGCGAATTTTGGCGCGTGCACGCCGCGATCGGCAGATTCCTGCGCCACATCGATCGCTTCATGCAGGGCTCTGGCGCTGCCGCTGATGCGCTTGATGTAAGCGGTCATGTCTTCCGGGGTGTCGACGGTGTGGAAGCTGATCAGGAAGGTGGGCAGGAAATTCTGGATACCGTTCATCTGATCAAACACGAAACCATTGTAACGGAACGCCGCGCCTTTGGCGGCTTCGTCATATTGGTACTTCCAGATGTCGTAGGACATTTTGTCGTCCGCCGAGAGCGCATCATAGTCGAACGACGCTTCCATTTCCTCGGTTGCTTCTTTCAGCCAAGCCAGCTGTTCATCCTGGCAGGCCAGTGTCATGCAATCGATCTGGTCGTTCTTGTCCTTGCGGCCCAGGAAGGTCAGTCCCATGGGGCTGAACTGAAGCTGCTCTTCGTATTTGGCGTCAAACCAGGTATTCAGCCGGGCACTCAATTCGGCCTGGGTTTCAGCCGGTGCTTCGGCGACGGGTGCGGCATCAAGTGATTCCGCGGGGGCTGGCTTTGTGGCGCAGGCCGACAAAACGAGGGCGAGGGCGATGATGGAAACGGAGCTGCGCATGTGTGAGGGTCCTCCCGGCATTTTCCGATTAACGATATGGGAGCTATCTCCTTCTGCGGCGCGCTGTCAATTGGCAAGCGCTTGTAGGGCGGTTAGAGGAGTGTGATGACAGATCCACGGATATCCCCTGACAACACAGCTCGCAGAGACCAGCGCAATGTGCGCATAGGTACGCGCGGCTCGCCCCTCGCACTGGTGCAGGCGCGGCAAATCGCAGCCTCCCTTGAGGTCGCCTCAGGTGGCGCTTTGCGCGGTGAGATCGTGCCGTTCACAACGACGGGCGATCAGCTGACGACGGAACGGCTGATAAATTCCGGCGGTAAGGGCCTGTTCACCCGCGAACTTGATGCGGCGCTGGACCGGGGGGATGTCGATATCACCGTGCACAGCCTCAAGGATGTGCCAGCTGTCCTGCCATCGGGACAGATATTCGGAGCCTTCCCGCAGCGCGAAGATGCGCGCGAGGGTTTCCTGTCGCCGCATGCCGAGAAACTGGCCGACCTGCCCAAGGGCGCGAAGGTGGGTACGGCTTCGCTGAGGCGCGAGTCGCAGACGCTGGCTCTGCGGCCCGATGTGGAGATCGTGACGTTCCGGGGAAATGTTGCGACGCGTATGCGCAAGCTCGAGGATGGCCTCGCAGATGCAACTTATCTCGCTATGGCCGGGCTGACGCGGCTTGGCATGGCGCATCTGGCAACGCCGATCCCGATGGAAGACATGTTGCCGTCTGCCGGGCAAGGGATCATCGGCGTGGTCATGCGCGAGAATGGCGATGCAGAAGTGCGCGAGACGTTGGGCGGCATTGACCACGCTGAGACCCGCGCTGCTGCAACAGCCGAACGGGCTTTCCTGGCGGCGCTTGACGGAAGCTGCCGCACACCGATTGCTGCGCACCTGTTTGACCGAGGCGAGGAATGGGAACTGATTGGCGAAGTTCTGGCGCTGGATGGTCGGCAGCGCTGGCGTGCTGATGGCAAATGCCGCAAAGAGGCAAGCGAAGCGCAGCTTGCGGCGCTTGGGCGCGATGTGGCGGCAGATATTCGCGCAGCGGCTGGCGGCGTGCTTCCCGCCTTCGTGGACGAGTGGTGAGCCTCCCCGTTATTGTAACGCGGGCCGAGCCGGGTGCGTCCGAAACTGCCGCGCGTTTAAAGGCTGCTGGATACAAGCCGCTCCTCTCCCCCGCCCTGGTGATTGAGCCTCTCAGTAAAGACCTCGACCTTAGTGGCGTGACCGACCTCGTGTTTACGAGCGCCAACGGCGTGCGTCATTTTCCGGCGGTCAGCGATGGTGTGGAGAGAGTCTGGTGCGTCGGCGAGGCAACCGCTGAGGCGGCGCGCAAAGCAGGCTGGCAGGGCGTGCGTGAGGGCAATGGCAATGCCGTCGACCTGGCTGAGCATATCATCGCTGCGCCTGAAGCCCGGACAGGCGTTTTCCTGCATATCGCCAACGAGGCTGCGGCGGGCGATCTGATGGCCCGTTTGAGGTCAGCAGGCGTCAATGCGCGGTTTGCGGCGCTCTATCGCACGCTGCCCGTGTCTGCCGTGAACGATGCTGCGGCGAGCGCGCTGACCCGGGCACCGCGAGTGGTCATTCTGGTCCATTCCGCGAAAGGGGCCACTGCGTTCCGGAATGCGGCAAGGGGGCTGGACCTCAGGCGGTCAATTGTTGTTGCGATTTCTGAAGCCGCCAGCAAGCCGCTTGTCAGTTGCGGTGCACGCGCTGTCGTCAATGCGGCGCAGCCCAGTGAGACGGCGCTGATGGAAGCGCTCGACACTGCCGTTCTGGCGCTCTGAAGGCGACCTTTGATCGCCATGGGCGTATGTGTCAGTGTATTTGAAATCCCGCCTGCTAGGAGCAGACAGACCTATGAGTGACGATCCCGAAGACGATATCGCTGTCGACTCCACAGAGCCGATTGATGCTGACTTCGAACCGGCATTCGAAGACCAGAAAGCATCGCGCGCAAGCAAGGCCGGCGCGGGTCCGGGCTGGCTCGGTTTGGGCGTGGCCAGTCTTGTCGCTGCCGGTATTGGCGGCGCGATCGGAATCGTCGCCACAATGGCGCTACCCGGGAACAGTGCAGACGGCGATGTGTCGGCCCTGACCGCAGAGCTGGATACGCTGAAGGCCGAACAGGCCACGGCTGATGTCGAGCGCAACAAGGTGATCCGCAATTCGGCTGATCTTGAGGCCCGCCTTGATGCGCGGCTCAAGTCTGTTGCTGCTGCGGGCGGGGATGACCTTGGGCCCTTGCTTGAGGAACTGGATGCTGTGTCGAAGCGGATCGACGAAGTGATTGCCAGCGATGATGGCGGCGAGGCACTGGCAAAGCTGTCGACGCGGCTTGAGGCACTTGAGGCCGTCGATACAAGCGGCGCAGCCAGCGCGCAGGAGCTGGCACGGTCCGTGGGGGCGCTTGCCGAACGTGTCACGTCACTGGAAACCCGGTTGGCTGACCTCCAGTCCGATATCGTGCGCAGCGGCGGCGACACGACGGAACTGACAAGCCTGATCGAGCGCATGCGCAATGATGAGGCCGCTGTGCGGGCCAAGGCTGAAGTTTCTGAAAGCAATGCGGATGCAGCCCTCGCGCTCTCGGCGATAGAGGCGGCTTCACGGCAGGGCCTGACGTTTGAGTCTGATTACCGCAAGCTGCGTGTTTTGTTGCCGCAATCGGCCGAGGTGCGGTCTCTTGGCGACGTCGCGACCACGGGCGCTCCCACGCTGGCAGACCTCCAGCGCTCATTTGGGCCCGCCAGCGCGAAGGCCCGCGCTGCTGAGCCGCGTGAAAGGGAAGGGCGTTGGGGGTGGCTCAATCACGTATTTGGCGATGCTGTGACCGTGCGGGGTGAAAACGCTGAAGAGGCGGGTGCGCCGGTCGTCCTGTCACGCGCCAAGGATGCGCTCGATGCAGGCGACCTGGAGGGCGCCGTTGCAATCATAGGCAATCTGACAGGTGAGCCGGCTGCAGCCATGGCTGACTGGACCGAATCGGCAAACCGGCGCATCACACTCGAAACAGGGCTTAAAGCCCTGAGGCTGGACATGATAGGTGGGGAGAACCAGGCGCAATGAACCGCATCTTCCTGTTTGTTCTTATCCTTCTGATTATCGTTGGTGGCGCCCTGATCGGCTTCTGGGCCGTGAACCTGCCGGGCAGTGTTGTTATCAATGATAGTCGCGGCGAGCTTGTTTCCCTGCATATGGGTGTCGCAGCCATTGCGCTGATCGTTTTTGGCGGACTCGTCGCGGCGGCCTGGTGGCTGATAAGCGGTCTTTTCGTCCTGCCGGGCAAGATTGGTCGTGCCCGCCAGACCAGTCTCGCCCGCAAGGCCAACATGGCACTGACTGAAGGCCTGCTGGCCGCAGAGGCAGGTGACCCGACTTATGCGCTGAAGCTGGCGCGCAAGGCAGTCAAGCATGCCGAGGATGAGCGGTTGAAACTGCTCCTTGAGGCGCGAGCGGCCGAAGCCAATGATGACTGGGCGGGGGCAGAGCGGGCCTGGGGGCAACTGACGCGGCTGCCAGGCGGGCAACTTGCGGGACTGCGCGGATCTGCCATGGCTGCCGCGGAGCGCGGTGACCAGGCCACGGCCGAATCGCGTGCGCGCGAAGCGCTCGGCCTGAAATCCAACGCCGATTGGCCGTTTAATTCCCTGTTCGACCTGCAGGTCGCACGAGGCGAGTGGGAGAAAGCGCTTGAGACGCTCACCATTGGTGAAAAGCGCGGCCTGATCACCGGCGACAGCCTGCGCCGCCGCCGTGCCGTCCTGCAGACGGCGCGCGCTGTCGGCCTGCCGCATGATCGCAAACAAGATGCCCAGAAGGCGCTCGCTGAAGCCATCAGGGGCGCGCCGGGCTTCCCGCCTGCCGCCTTCCATGGTGCGCGGCAGCTGATGATCGATTCCAAGGAGAAGGCCGCCCAAGGGGTGTTGGAGCTTGGCTGGAAGGCACGGCCACACCCGGCGCTGGCACAGCTTTCACGTCGCCTCGTGCCGCAGGATGACCGCCATAATATTGCGGCGCGCCTGAAAGCGCTGGTCGCGACGCATCCGACGCACCGCGAAAGCCGTATCCTGTCGGCCGAACTTGCGATGGACGAAGCCAACTGGGTCGAGGCGATTCGCTTGCTGGCGCTTCTGGTTGAAGAAAATCCGACGGCGCGCCTGTGTCTCCTGATGGAGCGGGCGCTCAAGGGCTATGGCGACAAGGACGAGGCACAGCGTTGGGGCCGTATGGCGGCGTCAGCGTCCCGAGAGGCCGACTGGTCGGACATTGATCCCAAGGGCAACGCCTTTGACTTTGCCCAGCGCGACTGGAGCCGGCTGGTCTATGCCTTCGGAGATGTCGGTGATCTGGTTCATCCGCGCTATGAATCCTATGGCCGGGAACTGGAAGCTGGCCGGGTTCTGGCGATTGCCGGCCCTGAAGAGGAAAAGGTTGCCCCGCCCAAGGCCCCGAATGGCCCGCTGACGCCGCCGCTGGATTATGCCTCTGACGATGACTGACCGTCAGGACGCCTGAGCGGCAAAAGCGTCTTGCGCTGACGCCTCCGGATGAGTATTCAGGCCGAACGCTCATTGGAGCATGCCGCTATAGCTCAGCTGGTAGAGCATCGCATTCGTAATGCGGGGGTCAGGTGTTCAAGTCACCTTAGCGGCACCATTCCCCAAAAATCTTGAAATTTGTCTGGTCTGGTCTGGTCAGGACTGGACGACGAACAGTCCGGCAATGATGAGGCAGGCGCCGATCGCATATTTCACGGTCAGCGGTTCTTTCAGGAAAAATGCGGCCATCAGCGGGACCAGTACGAAGGTCAAGGCCATGAAGGAATAGGCCATCGATAGCGGAACCATTTTCAGGACGTAGACCCAAGCCAGCGTCGCGACTCCATAGAGGAAGACCGCCACAATGAAGACCGGGTTGAAAAGGATAGAGTAGAAGGGTGTGTCAGGCCCTTCGGCGAGCCTGGCGCCTGTCATTTTGAAAAGAACCTGACCGAACGCAATCGTCATCGGCGTCAGAACGAGCAGGCCATAGACTGGCGCTGACAGGGCCTTGATGGCGCTCATCGTGCCTTGGCCTTGCTCGTGTCGGAGACTGTGTGGTGACCGGTCGGCTGACGACGCTCGATAAGCGGCGTTGTCCCTGCATGGTATCGCTCGCCGCGCGATGGCGCCATCGAGAGATAGTGTATGCGTTTCTGTTCGGCCCGGCCTCGGGCGACAGAGTCCAGGATAACACCTGCGATGAACGTCATCATTGAGCCCAGCAGCAGGGTCATGGCCAGCATCCAGGTCGGTATGCGATCAACAAGTCCGGTCTCCAGATAGTCACGGATAACCGGCGCCATCAGGAAGATCGAGGCCGCCAGAATGAAGACGGCAATATAGCTGAAGAAAAGGAAGGGCCGCGTTTCTTTCATCAGCATGCCCATCATGCGCAAGATGCGGAAGCCATCCCGGAAAGTGGAAAGCTTGCTGTGCGAGCCTTCCATCCGGCGACCGTAATCGAATTCAACTTCGGAGACTGGCAGGCGGAGGACGGAAGCATGAACCGACATTTCGGTTTCGATTTCGAAGCCGGTCGACGACGCTGGAAAGCTCTTTGCGAACCGACGGGTAAAGGCGCGGTACCCGGAGAAAATGTCAGTGAACTCGTTGCCAAACAGCGCTTTGTAGGCCGCGTTGAACAGACGGTTTCCAAAGGCGTGACCGCTACGCCCTGCGTCCTGTTTGATATGGCGCCGCGTGCCGACGACCATATCGGCATTGTCTTCGAGCAAGACCTGGATCATGCGCGGCGCTGCCGTGGGATCATAAGTGCCGTCGCCATCGGCCATGATGTATATGTCGGCGTCGATGTCGGCAAACATCTGGCGCACGACGTTGCCCTTGCCCTGTCGACGTGACGGGACGACGGTCGCTCCCGCCATGGCGGCCTGCTCGGATGTGTTGTCTGAAGAATTATTGTCGTACACGTATATTCGCGCGCCAGGCAGTGCCTTGCGAAAGCCGATGACGACGGCCGCGATCGAGTGCCCTTCGTTATAACAGGGCAGCGTCACGGCTATACTGAGATTGTCGAAAGCATTGTCAATCACGCGCGGGCCACTTTCCGAATTTAGTCATTTCTACACGGGCAAGGGTTAAGGTCCTCTTTCACGCACGCACTGCGCAGGGGACGATATGCGACGAACGGCCATCTCGATGACACCAGACCGTTGGATTGCGGTTGGTTTCGGTGGGCTGATGGTCGCCTCACTTTTGGTAATGAGCGCCTTGTCGGGACACATGTCGGCGTCGGCGATGGAGGCTGACAATGCGATGCGGCTTGTCCAGATTCAGGATTTCCTGAAGGGGCAGGGATGGTTCGATCTGCACCAGGAACGGCTCGGTCTTGAAGGTGGCACGGCGATACACTGGTCACGGCTTGCTGATGTACCGATCCTTATTATCAAATCAGGGCTCGACATATTCGTGCCATCGCAAAAGGCGCTGGAGATCGCCTGTCTTGTCTGGCCACCCCTGAGTGTTTTGCTGGTCGTATGGGGATTGATGAAGGGCGCGCGCTTCATGGGCGGGCGTGTCGTTCTGGTTCTTGTATGCATCATCGCCGCGACGGTCCTGTTCCGGAACGCGAACTTTCTGAGCGGGAGCATTGACCACCACAATATTCAGCTTGGTTTCCTGGCGATAGCTGCCGGATTTTCGCTGGATCCCGAGAGGCGCCCGGTGAGCCTGGCAATCGTCGGCGCGGCGCTTGCCTCCTCGATTGCCGTCGGTGCGGAAGTCTATCCGTTCGTGGGCATTTTCTGCGCCTTCCATGCGCTGGACTGGGCTTTTGCCGGAGCGCCTGCGCGCCGGGGCGTCATCGCCTTCGGAGCAAGCTTTGCGGCCCTGACGACCCTGTTCTTCGTGGCATCCGTGGCGCCTGCCAATTACGGCATTGTGCATTGTGACGCGCTTTCGCTGGTGACTCTCTCGGCAGCCGTATCGGGCGGCGCAGGCCTTGCCGTTCTGGTTGCGGTCTTGTCGGACAAGCCTTTTGTCTGGCGCCTCGCCAGCCTCGCCGTGCTTGGTGTGGTGTGCGGATTTTTGCTGACGGCGCAGGCGCCGCAATGCCTTGCAAACCCCCTTGATGGATTACCGCCGATTGTCCGGACGCTCTGGCTGGAAAAAGTGGATGAGGCGCGGCCTCTATTTGCCGTCAGGCCGAACATGGCGCAGGAAATACCCTTCATGGTCGGGGTGCCGCTGGTCGCCCTCATCGTATCGATATGGCGCGCATGGCGCGGGGCGGAGCGTCGCCCCTACTTGTTGTTCGTTGCTTTGTTGGTCGTGGATCTGGTGCTCACGCTGCAGCAGGTGCGGTTCTTTTCGTTCGGACACATCTTCGCGATCCTGCCATTGGGGGCATGGGCGGCTGGCCTTTTTGCGACACGAGAGGACGGGCAGCGAAGCGCCGCTTACCTGCTGGCCCTCGCAGTGTCCCTGCCTTTGGTCTGGGGGGCGCCCGGCAGGATGTTTCGCACGCCAGAAGGTGCGCTCGTTGATAATGGCAATGGCGGCTCGGGTTGCGCCAGTCCTGGTATGTTCGCGGCGCTGGACGAATTGCCCGCCGGCCGCGTGCTCGCAGTCGCCGACGTGGCGCCAGATATATTGCGATACACTCGGCAGAGTGTCCTCCATGGACACTACCACCGCAATGCTGCGGGAATCGAAGCCGCACTCGATATCTTTACGTCACCGCAAGATGAGGCGGCTGGTCTTATGCGGGAAGCCGGTGTGGATTATATTCTGGCCTGTCCCGGACATGCCGAGTTGCGGATGCTTGCAGATGAATCTCCCGGCGACTTCGCTGATGCGCTTAACGCGGGGATTGTGCCGGAAGGCTTGCAGGTTATCCGCCGGGCCCATGATGGCGAAACACTCTACGCTCTTCAGCCGCTGGCTCCGAGAACATAGTCGGCTTCCGCGACATATCGGCTTGGTCCCTTGCCGGAATGGCTGGAATAAAGGTGGAAACTGTCTGCCCAGAAGGCCTCGCTGCAAAAGGCATGACGCGGCTGCGCCCATGCCGTTACTTCTTCCGGCGTTGCGCCGTGCAGGTAAGCCAGCGTGACATGAGGCAGGAAGGGGCGCCGGTCTGGCGACAGGCCGAGGCGCCGGGCCGCCCACTCGCACTGGCTGGAAAGGGCGCGTAGCGCGTCAGTCTCTCGCACGCGTGCCCAGACAGCACTGGGCTCGCGCCGTCCGAACCAGCCAACCCCTTCGAGCCGAAGTTCCATTTCCGGCGCGCGGATGTCCCCCAGCATCTCATCAAGGTCGCGCGCATGCTCGTGTGTGAGATCACCGAAGAAGCGCAATGTGATGTGAAAATTGCGCTCAGGTCTCCAGCTTGCGCCGACCAGACCTTTCTGAAGCGCTTTGAGGCCTGTTGTAATGTCCGGAGGCACAGGAAGAGCGGCGAACAAGCGATACATCGCGTCATCTCAAACAGGATTGCAGGCAAAAGAAAACCCGGCTCCACCAAGCCGGGTTCCTTTTCAGCCCCTGGTATCCCGCTTAACTCGCGAGATGGCCCAGCTTTCCGAAATGCTCGGCGAGCAAATAATAGAAAGTGACGCGTGATTTGTTGCTTCCTTCCGGTTGCAACTTGTCGCAAACGGCCTTCATCGCTGCGTCGAGGTCATCCTTGGTTTGAGCCAGACCGAGCTTGCCCCGGCACCAGCGCTCTCGCACGCGGTCCAGTTCGCCGCTATCCGAGCATGAGACCAGTGAACTGTCGCGATTGCGCAGTGCAATGCCGAGATGTCCGACGATCTTCTCTGCGGCGGCTTGATTGTAGCCGCTCGCATATTTCTTGATGTTTTCGGCGTAAGCCGATGCGTCTGCCATGATATATCCCCTTAGAGTTTCTGGTGCCCCAACCGTTGGAACTACACCAGATTGGCGAAATTACCCTTTGGTTAATCTGAGTCAATGCAAAAGACGAAGACCTGTCGTCTTGAAGAGGCCTCTGATTCAATCCCGTTCACTTGAGAATCCCGGCGCTCCATAAGCAATCATAAAGTAAAGACATTCTGTTCTGTGATAATGCTGCAAGTGGCGCGGTGTATTCGGCAGGAGGGCATGCGCCCACGGGAGGACAAGGCAAGCGATCATGTCCGGTTTTCCTTGCAGTCGCTGATGAGTTTCACCATATTCAAAAGTAACACGCGCGTGTTTACGCGTGGAACCAAAACAGAAGGGTATTAAACCTATGAACGAATTCAATCGGGCCTACACGCCAAGAACCGGCGCCGACTCGATGGACACGTCCGTCAATGAAGGCCTGCGTGCCTTTATGTTGGGCGTTTACAACAAGATGGCGCTAGGCCTGCTGTTGACAGCTGGTCTTGCCTACGCCTTCGGCGCCCTCGTGCCGGAGTCGGTGACACTGACATTGCTGACAGGGCCGATCGGCTTGGTCATCATGTTCGCGCCGCTGGCCATCCTGCTAATGTCCGGTTTCGTCATGAAAAACCCGTCGCCGCTGGCGGCCAACCTTGTCTACTGGTCGGTGGTCTCACTGATCGGTGTCGGTATGGGCGCGATCGTGTTTGTCTATGCAAACCAGCCGGATGGCATGATGATCGTGGCGAAAGCCTTCATGACAACCGCCATTGCCTTTGGCGGCCTGTCTCTCTGGGGCTACACGACGAAGCACGACCTGTCGCCGATCGGAACTTTCCTGATCATGGGAGTGATCGGTATCATCGTCGCCAGCCTGCTAAACATGTTTTTCTTCAAGTCGACGATGATGCACATGATCATCTCGGTACTTGGCCTCCTGATCTTCGCGGGCCTGACGGCTTTCGATACGCAGCGCCTCAAGAACATGTATTTCCAGTTGGCCGGCAATAGCCGCGCAATGGCTGTTGCAACAACCTATGGTGCACTCAGCCTGTACTTGGACTTCGTGAATATGTTCCAGTTCATGCTGGCGATCATGTCCGGCAATCGCAACTAGATTTTGCTGCCCCTTCAGAACACCAAGCCCCGCCCTCACAGGCGGGGCTTTCCTTTTTGGCGCATTGCGAAACAGTGGCGCGTCGGCTAACCCTCCCGGCCAGATACACACCCCAACGCTTTCAGGAGTTTTGATCCATGGCCCGCAAGAAAATCGCCCTTATTGGTTCCGGCATGATCGGCGGCACGCTCGCCCACATCGCAGCGCGCGAGGAGCTCGGCGACGTGGTCATGTTCGACATCGCCGAAGGCCTGCCACAGGGCAAGGCACTGGACCTCGCAGAATCCACCCCGGTTTATAATTCCTCGGTCAGCCTCAAGGGCGCGAACGACTATGCCGACATCAAGGATGCCGACGTTTGCATCGTGACGGCCGGTGTGGCCCGCAAGCCCGGCATGAGCCGTGATGACCTGCTCGGCATCAACCTGAAAGTCATGAAGTCGGTGGGCGAAGGCCTCAAAGCCAACTGCCCGAATGCCTTTGTCATCTGCATCACGAACCCGCTCGACGCCATGGTCTGGGCGCTGCAGCAGTTCTCCAGCTTCGACACCAAGAAAGTCGTCGGCATGGCTGGCGTGCTGGACTCGTCGCGCTTCGCCTACTTCCTGTCCGAAAAGACCGGTGTGTCGGTCGCTGATATTCACGCCTGGACGCTGGCTGGACATGGCGACGACATGGTGCCGATGGTGCGCCACTCGACCGTTGGCGGCCTGTCGCTGCCAGAGCTGGTGAAACAGGGTTGGATGAGTCAGGCAGAGCTGGATGGAATCGTCGAGCGCACCCGCAAGGGCGGCGGCGAGATTGTCGCGCTTCTGAAAACCGGCTCGGCCTATTATGCCCCGGCTGAAAGCGCGATCTCGATGGCGAAAGCCTACCTTAAAGACCAGAAGCGCGTCCTGCCTGTCGCCGCCTATTGCGACGGTCAGTACGGCCTTGATGGCATGTATGTCGGCGTGCCGACCCTGATCGGCGCCGGCGGTGCAGAGAAAGTCGTCGAATTCGATCTCAACGATGATGAAAAGGCGATGTTCGCCAAGTCGGTTGAGTCCGTGCAGGGCCTTGTCCAGGCCTGCAAGGATATCGACGGCTCGCTCGCCTAGGAGCCAGATGATGGCCATTGGGCCAACCATCGAAACCGAACGCCTGATCCTCCGCCCCCCAAGGGCGGAGGATTTTGACTCATGGTGTGCGTTTCACGCCGACGAAGAGGTGATGCGTCATTTGGGTGGCGTTCAGGGGCCTGAGCTGACCTGGCGATCAATGTGCGCCATGACGGGTGCGTGGACCATTGAAGGCTTCTCGATGTTCTCGGTGATCGAGAAGGCGACCGGTGACTGGGTCGGCCGTCTCGGCCCGTGGCGTCCGCATGGCTGGCCCGGAACGGAAGTGGGCTGGGGCCTCGTGCGTGCCGCCTGGGGCAAGGGCTATGCGAGCGAAGGCGCCGCTGCTGCAATGGACTATGCCGTGGACATTCTCGGCTGGGATGAGGTGATTCATACGATAGACCCGGCGAACAATGGGTCTATCCGCGTGGCTGAGCGGCTCGGAAGCCGGGTGTTGCGTCAGGCCACGCTGCCGCCGCCGATTGAACTCAAGCTGGATGCCTATGGCCAGAGCGGCGACGACTGGCGCTCACGCCGGATCAAAGGCGCGTGAAGGGCCTCTGATGTGCCTCGCTAGGCTTGTGGTTTGGGGCTAGTCTGCTGCCAGACACATGAAGGAAACTGCCCCCATGATCCGCACCCTGTCCCTTGTTTCCGTTCTTGCCCTCTTGCCTGCAACGGCCCTGGCGCGTGAAACGTCTGATGATGCACTGAACGCCAAGGCCGCCGAGGCCGAGATGGCAATTATTGAAGCGGCCGCGGAGACACCTGCGGTCGGGTTGCCAAATGGTGCCGAAGCACCAGCGGTGAGCTTTGTCGATACAGCGGGCGCGACGCAGACGCTCGAAACCCTGGCAGGCGCCAAAGGTACGGTTATCGCGTTCGTGCGATCAGCCGACTGGTGCCCCTATTGCAAGAAGCAGCTGCTGGATCTGGAGGCCGCTGCCGCACCGCTTGCTGCTGCGGGATGGACGCTGGTGGCGGTATCCTATGACCCTGTTGAGACCCTTGCCGGCTATAAGGCTACCAAAGGCCTGACCTATGAATTGTTGTCTGATGAGGGATCTGCCGCAATCAAGGCGTTCAACCTGCTGAACACAGATGTGAAGCTTGGCTCTCGCTATGAAGGCATCCCGCATCCCGCCATCGTGTTCGTCAATTCGGATGGCTATGTCGTGAAGACGTTGCGGGAAGAGGGCTACAAGACGCGGCCGGCTGTGGATCTGGTGATAGAGACAGCCGAAGGCCTCTAGACGGGTTTCCTTGGTCGGCGCTCTGGCATAGCCTGCCGGCAAATAAGCCGGAGCTGACGCCATGAAACATATCCTGACACCTCTCATTGTGGCGGCGGCCTTTACCGCCCTGCCGGCCATTGCAGATGACGCCGCGGTGCTGGATCCCGCGATCAAGGCGCAGGCCGAGACCCTTATTGCGGCTGGGCTCAAGGATGATGTCGGCCTGGAATTCACCGAAAGCCTGACCACCGAGATCGGCCCGCGACTGGCCGGGTCGGATGCGGAATGGCGCGCGCGGCAATGGGCAATGGTCAAGCTGAAGGACTTGAATTTCCAGCAGGCCTATATCGAGGATTTCAACATTCCCTATTGGGAGCGCGTGACCGAGACGGCTTCAGTTACAGGCGCCAATCCGCAGGATCTGACCATCACGGCGCTGGGTGGCTCCAAATCGACAGCCAAGGGCGGCGTGGAGGCGGGAGTTGTCCGCTTCACCAGTCTTGCTGATTTGAAGGCAGCACCAGCGGACTCGCTCAAAGGCAAGATTGCGTTCATCGACGAGCGCATGGTGCGGGCGCAGGATGGATCGGGTTATGGGATGGCCGTAGCGAAGCGCGGTGGCTGTGCGCAGGCGGCAGCAGACCTAGGCGCAGTGGCGTGCCTGATCCGCTCGGCGGGTACGGATTCGCACCGCATGCCGCATACCGGCGGCATGGTGCGCGAGGGTGCCCTCGGCGCGCTGCCTGCAGCAGCGCTTGCAGCACCGGATGCTGACCAGTTGGCGCGCCTTCTGGAGCGCGGGCCGGTCAATGTGAAGCTGAACATCCAAGTTAAAACGGCGGACTCGGCGGCGTCAGGCAATGTGATTGCCGAAGTGGAAGGCTCGAGCCTGAAGGATGAGATCGTGCTGATCGGCTGTCATCTCGACAGTTGGGACCTTGGAACCGGTGCGATAGATGACGCTGCCGGGTGCGGGATAGTGGTGGCGGCGGCGAACCTGATTCAGCAGTTGCCGGACAAACCGAAGCGGACGATCCGGGTAGTGCTATATGGCTCGGAAGAGGTGGGTCTGTTTGGAGGCAAGGCGTATGGAGAGGCGCATGCGGATCAGTTGGACAAGCATATGCTTGTTGCCGAGAGTGACTTCGGCGCGGGCCGCATCTGGCGCCTGACAACCGGGTTCGGCGAGGGCGCGATGGCCTATGCCAAGGCGGTGCAGGACCTTGTGGCCCCGCTGGGCGTCGTCCCGGGGGATAACAGTTCCAAGGGGGATTCGGATGTGTCTGTCCTCGGGAACATGGGCGTGCCTGCCCTCTCCGCAGACCAGGACGGGACCGACTATTTCGACCTGCATCACACCCCGGATGACACGTTTGACAAGATTGATCCGGAGGCGTTCCGGCAGAATGTGGCTGTCTATGCGGCGCTGACCTATGTGGCGGCGGAAACGGGATGGGATTTCCGCAAGGCGGCGGCGCCTGCGACTGAAGACCAGTAGGCATGATCGCTGACCGGCAGGCGCGCATCGCGGCGAGCCTGGACTCCGTGCATGAAGCCCTGCGCTTTGTGCACCGCGAACTGGAGGGTGCCGCGACAGATCCCCAGCGCTGGCGGTGGATTTCGGTCGGTGCGGTGATTGCCCTGCAAGGTGCGCTTGTTGCGGCCTTGAGTGGATACGAGACGGCGGAAATGGATGATGTCGTCGACCCGTCCTACCCCGAACGCTATGCACCGGTGACGCTTTTGCTGCGCCGTGCGCGCTCGACAGACTATCTCAATCCTCCGGAAAGACTGGTCCTGACAGGGGCGGCCGCGCGCCGGATCGAGCAGGTCATCGCCTTCCGCAATGGGGTCGTCCATGGGACATCGCCGGACATTCATGGGTATTCCGAGTCCATTCACGGACCATTCCGGGAGACTTTCTCCGCCATTCAGCACGTATTGCTGGTCCATCCCGCGTTCGAGCCGGGGCCGCACGGGCTTGTGACTGCCCTGATCGCCGACCAGGTGGCTGCGATCACGCGCAGGCTTCTCGCCGATGGTTAATGTCCGGGTCATGGTCGCGTGGCATGAATGGCTTTCATGCGACCGATCCTTCGCCCCCTCGTGCTTTCGTGCGCCGCCTTTGCGCTGATCGCGGCCGCGCCGGCGACCTACACGCGTGAGGAGCTGGATGCGCTTGAGGCCGAGCGGCAGGCGGCGATGACGAGGCTCGAGGCCTTGCAGACGGCGGGGCAGGAAACCGAGACAGACCTCCGGCAGATCGACAGCAAGCTGATCTCTGCCGCAATGGAGGCGCGCCGCCGGGAAGAGCAGGCGGCTGCATCCGAGAAGGCGCTGATTGATCTGGGTACGCGCCGGGTGGTTGCCCAGTCGGCCTTGCTGGAAGACCGACAGGCGCTGGAAGACCTGCTGGCAGCCCTTGCGGCGTCGAACCGTCGGCGGCCGCCGGCACTGATCGTGTCGCCGGGCAAAGCGAATATGGCGATCCGGCGCGCGATCCTGATGAGTGAGACAACGCCGCGACTGGCCGCGCGTTCTGATACGCTCTCGGTCGAGATTGACGAGCTGAACCAGCTGGAGCGTCAGATACGCGGCGAGCGCGCGCAACTGGAGACGGCCGAAGCGACGCTGGCGCTGAAACGGGTCGAGATCGAGCAATTGGCGGCGGCCAAGCGCGGCAGCTTCGAGGACATTACCGGCGACATAAATGTGCTGAAGACGCGGGCCGATACACTTGGCCAGAAGGCGGAAACGCTGCGCGATTTGCTGTCGGCGCTGGAATCCAGTGCGCCTTCAGCCCCGGGCGTGAAGCCGGCAATGCGTCCGACACTCGCTTCGGCGTCCAAGACTGTGTCGCGGCCCAAGGCGCCTTCGCCTGCGCCGCAGAGCACGCCCGCATCGCGCCCGCTTGGCAAAGCTGCATTGGGCGGACTTACCCAGCCGACAGCGGGTAATGTGCTCTATGGTTTTGGCGACAAGATGCCGACCGGCGGCAAAACGGAATGGATCACGTTTTCGACAAGACAGGCTGCCCAGGTGGTCGCGCCGACCGATGGAAAGGTCGAATATGCGCGTCCATTTCGCAGCTATGGATCAATGTTAATTTTGCGCACAAGTGACGGATACCATGTTATTCTTACAGGTATGAGCCGGATCTATGTCACCGAAGGTCAAACAGTGTCAGCGAACGAGCCAGTCGGGCGCATGCCAGACCGGGCAGATCCGCCACCTGAGCTGAATATGGAATTAAGGCTTGGCGACAAGGTGATGAATCCGGCACAGTGGTTGCCGAGTGACAGATGAGGTCACGCATGACGGAGGATTGGAATATGCGTTCACTGCTGACGGGTGCCGCGCTTGGCATCGTTCTGGGTGGGGCGGCGGTTGGATTCTCCGCACTGGCCTGGCCACAGGAAAAGCCTGCAGATTCACGCATGGTGACGTACCAGCAGCTTGAACTCTTCGCCGAAATTCTCGCCCGTGCCCGTCAGGACTATGTGGTCGAGATCGACGAGAAGGCAGCGATGGAATCGGCCATCAATGGCATGCTCACCTCACTGGACCCGCATTCCGGCTATCTCAATCCTGACGACTTCCGCTCGATGCAGGTGCAGACCTCTGGTGAATATGGCGGCCTTGGAATCGAAGTGACGATGGAAGACGGCTTCGTCAAAGTCATCTCCCCGATGGACGGAACCCCGGCAGCGCGCGCCGGCATCCAGCCTGGCGACCTGATCACGGCGATCAATGGCAAGCCGATCATCGGCCAGACCCTGAATGATGCCGTCAAGGAAATGCGCGGCGAGAAGGGGACGGACATCCTGATCACGATCCTGCGCGCGGGTGAAGACCCGTTCGATGTGACGCTGACGCGTGAAGTGATCGAGCAGAAATCCGTTACCTGGAAAATGGAAAAGAACGACGTTGGCTATTTGCGGATTTCGAGCTTCAACGAGCGCACCACGCTGCTGCTTGAAGAAGGCATCGAAGGCATTTCGAAAGCCACAGGCGGTCGGCCCAAGGGCCTGATTATCGACCTGCGCAACAATGGCGGCGGCCTGCTCGACCAGGCTGTTTCGGTGTCCGACATGTTCCTGTCGGGTGGCGAAGTTGTCTCGACGCAGGGCCGCAGGGCTTCCGATGTGGAGCGTTATAATGCGCGCACGGGTGAAGTGTTCAAGGGCGTGCCTGTTGTCGTCCTGATCAATGGTGGCTCGGCTTCTGCCTCCGAGATTGTTGCCGGTGCGCTCAAGGATCGTGGACGGGCGACCATTGTCGGCACGACGAGCTTCGGCAAGGGTTCGGTCCAGACTGTGATCCCGCTCGGCGCAGATCGCGGCGCGATCCGGCTGACGACCGCGCGCTATTACACGCCGTCTGGCCGGTCGATCCAGGCATTGGGCATCGATCCCGATATCGAGATCACAAATACACGCCTGACCGAAGAGGAACTGGCGAAGATCAAGCGTTGGTCTGAAGCCGACCTGCCGCATGCCCTGGCCAATGAAGACGGCGAAACCCGGCACCAGATGGAGATGCCGGACGAGCAGCCGCCGGAAGACTACAAGGGTGAAGACTTCCAACTCGAACGTGCCGTGCAGATGCTGAAGGAAGGCACTGTAACTGCCAGTGCATTTCAGCGGGCTGGTTAACGAATATTTGTAAATCGTTAACCAGATTGCGGCATCTATGGTCGTTCAGGATTCCATTTGTTGATTACATGAGGTCGCCCCATGCCTTATCGGAGAGACGCTGATCCGTCTCCTCTGCGTACCGGACTTGTCCATGCGGGGTTGAGCCTGCTGGTGTTCGGCGGACTTGCTGGCGCCCTCGGTGCCGGAATCCAGTTCTCAGGTGACCCCTCGGCAGCCGGCCCGCGCCAGCAGCTTGCCTTGTTCGAAGTGATCGACGAGGGGAAACCGGACCTGAAAACCCGCCTCAAGACGGACGGAACCGACATGGCGATGCTGCCGCAGGTCGATACGGACGGCTATGCGGAAGTTGAAAGCGGCGATGAGCCGGGCCTTGGCGTGGCCTATGCCGAAGGTGTCGAGGCGCCGACGGGCACAGGCGGGCCGTCGGATGATGTGATGGCCGAGGGCGAGGGCGTGGGCGTTCGCATCAATGGCAAGCTCGTGAAGCCCGGCGAATCCTATGGCGAAGTCACCAAGATCGCATCGCTGGATGACGCGCCGATTTCAGGCATGACCGAAACGCTGAACGGTGTCCGCCTGCCGCGTATCGCGCCTGATGGCCGGACGCCTTCCGAAGCCTACGCGCGCCCCTTTGCCAATCCGAGCCAGAAGCCTGTCGTGGCGCTGGTCGTCGGGGGGCTTGGCATCAATGCCACGCATACGAAATCTGCGATCGAGGAATTGCCGCCGGAAGTGACGCTGTCCTTTGCGCCGGATGCAAACCGTCTCCAGTACTGGATCGACCGGGCCCGTGCAGCGGGTCATGAAGTGCTGATCGAACTGCCGATGGAAAACTATGATTATGGGCGCATGAAAATGCATCCGCAGACACTGCTGGCCGGCAAGGGTGCCGATGTGAACGTGCCGCGGCTGAATACGCTGCTCGGACGGGCATCGGGCTATTTCGGCGTGATCAATTACCAGGGCGCGAAATTTGCCGAGGATGCCGCCGCCGTGCGTCCGGTTCTCGATGTGCTGAGCAAGCGCGGCGTGGCGCTGGTGGAGGATGGCAGCCTTGAGGAGGCCAGCCTCGACAAGGTGGCTGACCAGTCGCATGTGCGTTACGCCAAGGCCGCCTCGCCCATCGATACCAAGCTGACGGCGGACGATATCAATCTGGAGCTGATGGAACTTGAGACCATCGCCAAGGAGAAGGGCGCCGCCATGGGCGCAGGCTATGCTTTCCCGATCACAATCGAGATGGCGAAGATCTGGGCCAGCGAGCTTGGGCCAAAGGGCATCATTCTGGCGCCCGTCTCTGCGCTTGTCGGCACGACACCTGCAGAATTGGTCGACGCAGAGCGCGTCGCCACTGGCGGCAAGGCGCCGGCTCCTGTAAACCCTGCCGGGTGAAAACATCTATTATTGATCCCGAACGTTACCGCCCGAATGTCGGGCTCGCCCTTTTCTCCAAGGCCGGGCACGTTTTCGTTGGCCGCAGGATAAACGGGCGCGGGGCCTTCCAGTGGCAGATGCCGCAAGGTGGCGTCGACAAGGGCGAATCACCGCGCGATGGCGCGCTGCGAGAGCTTGAAGAAGAGATCGGCGTGCCGGAAAAGCTCGTCGATGTGCTCGAAGAGACCGAAGACTGGCTTTATTACGATTTCCCGCCGGACCTGAAGAAGCGCTTGCCGGGGCCCTATATCGGCCAGCGGCAGAAGTGGTTTGCCTTTCGCTTCAAGGGATCTGACAGCGATGTGCGGCTCGACCGCCATACGCCGGAATTCGATGCCTGGCGCTGGGCGCCCCTGGAAGAAACCCCGGGCCTGGTTGTGCCGTTCAAGCGTCTCGTCTATTCGGAAGTGGCCGAGCGGTTCAAACCCTGGGCCGAACCTGTGCATGGCGGCAAGATCGCCCAAGGCTGAGGGAGCGATGCATGCCGAAATCCCTGTTGATGATTCACGGAATTGGTTGCGGCGGCGACGCCTGGGACCATATGCGCCCGGGATTCGAAGCGGCCGGATGGACCTGCGAAGCGCCGACGCTTTTTCCTGATCAGCGCACATTGGAGAACCCGCCCGCCAGCCTGCCGGATCTAGGCTTTGATGACTATGTCACGGCCATGCTTGAGGCTGCGCGGAAGATTGAGCGCGATACGGGCAAGAAGCCTGCCGTTATCGGACATTCCATGGGCGGGCTGATCGCGCAGTGCCTGGCTGAAAAGGGCGCCGTGTCGCAGGCCGTGTTCCTGACGCCGGCGCAGCCCAAGGAATGCGCCAAGATCGGATTGTCCGTCGTCTACACGTTCCTCAATATTATCCTGACGCGTAATCGCCAGAAGGCCTACAAGGTATGGCGGTCGGGCTTCCGCTTTGGGGTGCTGAATTGTGTGCCGAGGCGCCGTCATGACGCGATCTATGCGCTGGCGCGCTATGATTCCGGGCAGGTCTATGGTGATATCACTGACGGGATCGAGGTGGACGAGGGGCTGGTGACAGTCCCGACGCTGACGATTGCCGCATCGCAGGACCGGGCAACGCTGGCGAGCGCCGTGCGCAAGGTGGGCGAGAAATATGCGCGCTCGCCCGTGCCGGGAGACTTCTTTGAGTATCCGGACAATGCGCACTGGATCGTTGATGAGCCGGGCACGGATGCTGTCGTAGCTGACATCGTGGAATGGCTGGACGAACCGTTTACGACGCGCGCCTGAGCGACCATTCGCTGCTTTCGGACATTAAAAAAGGCGCTCGCGATTAACGGGCGCCTTTTGAATTTTGCGTCTGAGCGCGGCGGAGCCTATTGATTGGCGGCGCGCAGGAAGCGGTTGCGAAGGTCAACATCTGACTTGAACACGCCCGTGAACTGCGTTGTCACAGTGGTGACGTCCTTGTGGTGCACACCGCGGGTCGACATGCATTCATGAACGGCCTCGATCAGGACGGCTGTGCCCATGGGGGCGAGGCTTTCCGTGATCGCGTCGCAGATCTGCGCGGTCATTGTTTCCTGCGTCTGCAGGCGCTTGGCGAAGATTTCGACCACGCGCGCGAGCTTCGAGATGCCGACGACGGCATCGGATGGCTTGTAGGCCACGAAAGCCTTGCCAATAAAGGGCGCCATGTGGTGCTCGCAATGGCTCTCGACGTCGATATTGCGCAGGATGACGATGTCGTCATACCCCTGAACATCTTCGAAGGTGCGTGAAAGATATTTGATCGGGTCTTCGTCATAGCCCGAAAACCATTCCTTGTAGGCATTCACGACACGCTTGGGCGTATCGAGCAGGCCTTCACGGCGGGGGTCGTCTCCGGCCCAGGCAATGAGCGTGCGTACGGCTTCTTCAGCTTCCTGCACGGTCGGGCGAACGAGGGGCTCCCCCCGCGACTTGTCATTCTTGGGCGTGATGGCGTCCATGGCCATGTTTAAGTGTCCTTCGACTGAGGGACGGAGGTCGAGCCGAGGCTTGGTCTGGGAAACCGGATGGCCCCCTGCCCGGACTTAACGCCCGCCCGAGTTGATACCCTCAGGGCGATGCATGATTAGATAGGCTGGCAATTCAGGCGTTTCCAGAAAATTCTTCCGTGACGCAGAGTAAATCCTTGACGGGAATCGCATTGCCCGCAGCGGTAGCCAGTGGTATCTGCCCCCTCATGAAGCTGTTTCGGACCCTGCTCGCATTGCCAAAAGGCTGTTGCTGTTAAGGCAATGAGTGCCCATTAGGGCATCCGGCCCTACTGCAGGGCGCTGATTTTACCCTTTTTTCCCGTTCGAGCCCGAAATTCCATGACTCTTCGCATTTACGATACCGCTGCCCGCGCAAAACGCGTGTTTGAACCGCAGGATCCGGCCCGGGTGACGCTCTATGTGTGCGGGCCAACGGTGTATAATTATGCGCATATCGGCAATGCGCGTCCGCCAATCGTGTTTGACGTGCTGCGCCGCGTGCTCGCCAGCCAGTATGGCGCCAAGTCCATCGTCTATGCGCGCAATATTACGGATATTGAGGACAAGATCATCGCGGCCTCGCTGGAAACCGGCGAGCCGATCGAGACGATCACGCACAAGTTTGCGAAAATCTATAATGAAGACGTCACTGCGCTGAACGTGATAGCGCCCACGATTGAGCCCTGGGCGACGGGCCATGTGCCGGAAATGATCGAGATGATCGAAAAGCTGGTGCGGACGAAATATGCCTATGTTGGCGCGCAGGGTGTCTGGTTCGCGGTCGGCTCGATGCCGGACTATGGCAAGCTGTCGGGGCGCAAGCCCGAGGACAATGAAGCCGGTGCCCGCGTCGAGGTCGAGACCGACAAGCGCGATCCGGCCGATTTCGCGCTCTGGAAGTTCGCCAAGCCGGGCGAGCCTGAAGACGCGATCTGGGACAGCCCGTGGGGCCGCGGTCGGCCGGGCTGGCATATCGAATGCTCGGCCATGGCAGCCAAGCACCTTGGCAAGACCATCGACATTCATGGCGGCGGCATCGACCTCCAGTTCCCGCATCATGAGAACGAGATTGCCCAGTCGGAATGCGCGCATGGGCAGGTGATGGCCAATTACTGGATGCATAATGGCTTTCTCGACATGGGCGGCGAGAAAATGTCCAAGTCGCTCGGCAATGTCGTGCTGATCCATGACCTGCTGAAGACATGGCCGGGCGAAGTGCTCCGCTTCGCCATGCTGAGCGGACACTACCGGGCTGCGCTCGACTGGAACGAGGATCTTCTGAAGCAGGCCAAGACGACGCTTGACCGCATGTATGGAGCCCTGCGCCGTGTGTGGGACGAGGAAGGTGGAGCCGCGCGCGACAAGGGCGTGCTGAAGGCCCTGTCCGATGACCTGAATACGCCCGAGGCTTTGGCGGAACTGTCGCGCCTTGCAAGCGAAGCCAACACGGCTGCTGACCACAAGGACCGGGACGCCATGGGGGACGCGCGGGCGAACCTGCTGGCCGCCGGGGCACTGCTGGGACTGTTGAACCAGACACCGAAGGATTGGGAGCAAGGCGGCGACAGCGACGGCAATGCCCGTATCGACGCGCTGGTTCAGGCGCGGATCGATGCGCGGGCGGCGAAGGACTGGGCGGAGGCGGACCGGATCCGGAATGAACTGGCGGCTGAAGGCGTGGAAATCATGGACGGCGCGGGCGGATCGACCTGGCGGCGCGTTTAGGGCGCGCGTAAATTTCATCGAAATTCGCGCGGCGAACTGAACGCGGCGTTGGTGTGGACGGTGTAGGGTGCCTCATCACCAGTATTCCGACGGGCCCATGCAAAGGGGCACTGGTCCGTCGTTTACCTCTCAACTAGGGTCTTCCGGTCACTCGGGAGACCCTTTTTTATGTTCCGGATTTTCGTTGTCTGCGCGGCCATGCTCCTTCTGCCGGGATGCGTGGCGACAAAAGTTGCCAAGACGGCTGTTGCCGTTCCCGTGAAGGTCGCATGGGCTGGCGGTAAAATGGCGGGGAAGGGCGTCTATCATGCCGGCAAGGGCGTGCTGAACCTTGCGCACGACAATTATGAAGTTGCCGGGGCGCCCGTGGGCTTTACGGACGCGGCCCAGACCCAGGAATCGGATTTCCTGATGCTGCGGGCGGAATTCATTGATCATGACGGGCGCACGCGCGTGCTGGAGCGAAAGGTGCCTGCTGAGTCGCTTGAGGCCGAACTCGCGGCGCTGGAGCGCAAGCTGGATGGCGCGCCCATGGTGGCCGAAATCGTATCAATCACAGTTGATGTGGCCTGAGAGCGGTATCCTGACGGAACGTTAAATTGACCATAGTGGGCGGCGCGTGGGACGAATGGGTCTCGGGCCTAGAACCCCCGTTTCAATGCACCTAATTCTTTAAAGGTCGTCCTCTTCACACCTGTTGAGGGCGGCCTCTTTTTGTCTGCCTCTGGCAGCGCTGCTTGTCATCAGGGCCGCCCAAGGCCATCTGTGTGCGTGATGAGCGAACTCTATCACAACCGTATCCTGGAACTGGCAGCGAACATCCCGCATGTCGGCACGCTTGAGGGCGCCGAGGCCTCTGTGCTGAAGGTCTCCCGTGTGTGCGGCTCGACGGTGAATGTCGAGATCATGCTGGACGAGCGCGGCGATCATGTCGCGGCCATTGCTGTCGATCCGAAAGCCTGCGCGCTGGGGCAGGCATCGACGGCGATCCTCTCAGAATATGTGGTTGGGGCGCATGTTGATGAAGTTGTTGCTGCGCGCGATGCGCTGAAAGCGATGTTGAAGGACCAAGGCCCGCCGCCGGAAGGGCGGTTCTGGGAATTGCGCCACCTTCAGGCGGTTGCCGACTATCCTCCGCGCCATACGAGCACGCTGCTGGCCTTTGAGGCCGCCGTGGCGGCGATTGAGCAGGCAAGGGCAGCGCGAGGCCTCGCGCCCGTAGAGGCGCCTCAGGGATGAGCGGATTGCGCCGCAGGACGGCCTATGTGCTGCTGCGAATATATAAGGCGAGCTTTTCGCTTGCTTTCTATGCGGCGGGCGCTCGGTGCCAGCACAAGCCGACCTGTAGCGAATACGGCGCTGAATGTGTGGCGCGGCATGGCTGGTGGGCGGGGGGCTGGATGGCGATTGCGCGGTTCATCCGCTGCCGTCCGGGGGGGAGTTTCGGGTATGACCCGGCGCCTGAGACAAAACCCGATGTACCCGCATGGCAGCCCTGGCGCTATGGCGACTGGACAACAGGTGGCCGGCCCTTCCCGAACCAGACAATTGAAAACCCGCCGGAAGCGTGAGATAAGCCCGCCCGATGACATGTTCGAACCGTCTCCTGCTGCCCAGCGGCCTGACCACGCGAACCCGCCGGGGTGCATGACCCCCGCGAGGCAGCGCCGCCGTGCGCGCTTCACGTCTCATGTACCCGGTAAACTCCCTCCCAAGCCCGGCCCGCCGGCCTGATGTAATCACCGCCCTGAATGGGGTGGGATTTTCGGTGAACTCGCGCTAAGCAGACCGCCGCAGGCAGGCCTTTCGGAACAAGACTTTGCCGCGCCCCGTGCGCCAGACCGCTGAAGAAGACTGAAACATGATCAAAGTATCCCTGCCCGATGGATCGGTGCGTGAGTTTGAAGAGGGTGCAAGCCCGTTCGACGTCGCAAGTTCCATCTCGAATTCCTTGGCCAAGAAGGCGATTGCCGCCCGTGTCGATGGCGAATTGCGTGACCTGACGCGCCCGCTGGACGGCGATGCGCGGGTCGAAATCGTGACGGCCAATGACGCTGAAGGCCTTGAGCTGATCCGGCATGATGCCGCGCACGTGCTGGCGCAGGCCGTGCAGGAACTCTATCCCGACACGCAGGTCACGATCGGCCCTGTGATCGATGACGGCTTTTACTATGACTTTGCCCGCGAGACGCCGTTCTCGACGGAAGACTTCGAGAAAATCGAAGCCAAGATGCGCGAGATTGTCGATGCTGACTATCCGATCATCCGCGAAGTCTGGGACAAGGACGAGGCGATCACGATGTTCCGCAAGATCGGCGAAGACTACAAGGCGCAGATCATCGACGACATCATCCCGCCGGGCGAAGCGATCACGCTTTATCGTCAGGGCGACTGGTTCGACCTTTGCCGCGGGCCGCACCTGCCATCGACGGGCAAGCTGCCGAAGGCGTTCAAGCTGATGAAGCTGGCCGGCGCCTATTGGCGCGGCGACTCCAGGAACGAGATGCTGCAGCGCATGTACGGCACGGCCTGGGGCAACGAAAAGGACCTGAAGGCCCATCTCGAACGCCTCGAAGAGGCCGAGAAGCGCGACCACCGGAAGGTCGGCGCGGCGCTGGACCTGTTCCACTTCCAGCCGGAAGCGCAGGGATCGGTCTTCTGGCATCCGAAAGGCTTCATGATCTGGCGCCAGCTGGAGGCCTATATCCGCCGTCAGCAGGACGCCGATGGCTATGTCGAGGTGAAGACGCCGCAGCTGTTGAACTCGGTGTTCTGGGAGCAGTCGGGCCACTGGTCGAAATTCCGCGAGAACATGTTCGTCGTGCCGGATGAGATCCCCTCCACGGAGGATGACGCCCCGATCCTGACGGGCGAAGGCGACCTCATGGCGCTGAAGCCGATGAACTGCCCCGCGCACGTGCAGATATTCAAGAACGGGCAGCGCTCGTACCGTGATCTGCCGATCCGCATGGCGGAGTTCGGCTGCTGTCACCGTAATGAGGCGCATGGCGCGCTGCATGGTCTGATGCGCGTACGCCAGATGACGCAGGATGATGCGCACATTTTCTGCCGCGAAGACCAGATCGCGGACGAGACGCTGCGCTTCCTGAAACTGTTCGAGCGCGTTTATGGCGATTTCGGCCTGTCGGAGATTTCCTACAAGCTGGCCACGCGGCCCGAGCTTCGCGCCGGTACGGACGAAACATGGGACCGCGCCGAGAAGGCCTTGTCGGACGCCCTGACGGCGGCGGGCATGGAATTCGAAATCGCCGAAGGCGAAGGCGCTTTCTATGGCCCGAAACTGGAATTCCACCTGACAGACGCGATTGGAAGAACGTGGCAGTGTGGCACGTTCCAGCTCGACTATGTGCTGCCGGAACGCCTTGATGCGGAATACACAGGGTCGGATGGCGCTAAGCACCGGCCGGTCATGCTGCACCGGGCCGTGTTCGGCACGTTCGAGCGCTTCATGGGCATCCTGATCGAGAACTATGCGGGCGCGTTCCCGCTCTGGCTCTCGCCTGTTCAGATCGTCGTGGCGGCCATTACGGACGCGGCGAATGATTATGCGCTGGAAGCGGCTGCGGCGCTGCGCAAGGCAGGCCTGCGGGTCGAGACAGATCTTCGCAACGAGAAGATCAATTACAAGGTTCGTGAGCATTCGGTGCAAAAGGTGCCGATCATTGCCGTCGTGGGCGGCCGCGAAGCCGAGGAGCGCACGCTCGCGCTGCGTCGCCTCGGTAGCCAGGGCCAGCAGATGATCAGCCTTGGTGAGGCTGTCGTCAGCCTCGCGCTGGAATCGCTCGCGCCTGATCTGAAGCGGGACGTGTGATCAAGGACTCGTGACAAGTCAGGGCGTTGGCGACAGAGTGAACGGCATGTCATATGCGCCCATTCTTGCAGCCTCCTTTGTGCTCTGGCCTGTCATGGGCCTGCTTGGCGCGCAGGGTTATGGCCCGCTGCTGGCAGTTGCTGCGGTTCCTGTGCTGGCCATAGCACGACCGAAAACGCCGCCCGCAATCTATGCCCTGATGGTACTTGTTTTTGTCGGCTGGGCGGCCTTGAGCGATATGTGGTCGCCTGCTTCTCGCGGGTTTGTCTCCGGCAACCTGCTGGAAGGCGATTTCGCGATCCGCGCCGCAGGTGTGCGGATCGTCTTGACGGCTGTTTTCGGCATGCTGGCCGTCGCAGGCGCGCTTCAGATCAAGCAGGGCAATGCGCAGCGCTCTGCGCGCGTCATGCTCGGGGCGTTTGCCGTGCAGGGCCTGCTGGTCGCGCTGAGCGCCGTGATTGGTGGTGCGGTCGTGGCGATGATCTATGGCGCAGACCCGGTAGAACAGGCCAAAGGGGCGCAGAACATATCGCGCAATGCCAACGCGTTCATGATCGTATTGCCGATATTGCTGGCCTATCTCGTCGCGCGACCCGGATGGAAGTGGCGAGCCGTTGCAGCCGGACTTGTGGTCGCCAGTATTGTAAGCGTGATCTTCGACGATACGGATTCCGGCCTCATCGGCATTGTCTTCATGCTTGCTGCGGCAGGTGTCGTAACACTGGCGCCCAAGACAGGATATCGCTGGCTGCTATGCACGGTGGCGGCCTATATTGCCTCAGCACCTTTGCTGATCGGCGCGGGCGTGAAGCTTATTTCACAATTGGGCATCACGCTTCCTGGCTCGTTCCAGTCGCGCGTGTATTCATGGCAGCTGGCCATCAGCAAGTCTGTGGAAGAACCGATCATCGGTCATGGCATCGCGGCCTCAAAGACCTGGCGCGACACCTATGCTGACCATCCGGCATGGCTGGCCCGGTTGCCAGCATCCTGGGCCGAGTATCCGGTCATTCCCGGCCATCCCCATAACATGGCCTTGCAGATATGGGCCGAGACAGGCGTTATTGGGGCCGTCATGGCGGCCCTGACACTGGTTGTCATAGGATTTCGCCTGCCCGCGCCTGCGACGCTGCGGACCGACATTCGCTATGCCATTGCTGGACTTGTGGGTGTCGTCGTCAGCCTGTTCAGTTTCTCCTACAATGTCTGGAACGATTCCTTCTGGGCGAGCATCATATTGGCCGTGTGCGGGATCATCCTGCTGTCGCGGCGGGAACGTCTCTCACTGTGAGCGCACTGCCAACGACCTCCGCCATTGTCGTGAGCTATCATACAGGGCCACGGCTGCAGGAATGTCTCTACGCACTGAAGTCAGATCCTGACATCTCCGAGATCATCCTCGTGGATAATGGCAACACGCCTGAAGCCGAGGCGTGGATCGACAGTTTCATTGCGCGCACGGAGAAGGCCCGTCTTATCCGGCTGGGCGACAATCCGGGGTTTGGGACCGCAGTCAATCGCGGAGCGGCGAGCGCCCTTGGGGCGCTGCTTCTGGTGATCAACCCGGATGCCATCATCAGGCGCGGGTCCGTCGGGCCTCTCTTCGCGGCGATGTCGGGACAACCGGAACCTGTTCTTGTCGGGGGCAAGATCTTCGATCTGCAAGGGCGCGAAGAGCGCGGATGCCGCCGTAATACGCTGACGCTCGCCCGGGCGCTGGGACTTGGCCAGTGGACACTGGACCATGAACCGGCCCCTCCCGGACCGATCGCCGTCGGCGCTGTTTCAGGGGCGTTCTTCCTGATGCGTCGGGATAGTTTCCATGCGCTCGGCGGATTTGACGAGGCTTATTTCCTGCATGTCGAGGATGTCGACCTTTGTCGGCGGGTAATCGAAGCGGGTGGCGCGGTGATCTACCAGCCGCTCGCGGGCGCCCTGCACTATGGTGCCACGTCGGATGCGCCTTCCGGCGTGGTGCAGGCCCACAAGGCCCGAAGCCTTGCGCGATATTTCCGCAAGTTCGCAAAAGGCCCGTTTGAGCGGGTGCTGGTGGCCGCGATTACACCGCTCTTTGCTGTGGCGCTTAAGCTGCGCGCCTAGAGGATCGCAGGGATCACGCGGTCCGGTGGGCGGTGGCCATCGGCGAAGGTTTTGATGTTGATGATGACCTTCTCGCCCATCTCGGTGCGGCCTTCGATCGTCGCTGAGCCCATGTGAGGCAGGAGCAACACATTTGGTAGGCCAATCAGGTCTTCGCTGACGGCAGGCTCGCGTTCGAACACGTCAAGGCCCGCGCCGGCAATCTTGCCGGACTTGAGCGCCCGTGCGAGGGCGGCTTCGTCAATTACTTCGCCGCGCGCCGTGTTGATAAGATAGGCTTCCGGCTTCATCAGGTCGAGGCGGCGCGAATTCATCAGGTGGAATGTCGCCGGGGTGTGCGGGCAATTGATGGACACGATATCCATGCGCGAGAGCATCTGGTCCAGGCTGTCCCAATAGGTTGCCTCAAGCAGCTCCTCAGTGCGCGGGCTGACGGGCTTGCGGTTATGGTAGTGGATCTGCAGGCCAAAGGCCTTGGCGCGGCGCGCAACGGCCTGACCGATACGGCCCATGCCGACAATACCAAGCCGCTTGCCAGCGAGGCGCCGACCCATCATCCAGGTAGGCGTCCAGCCATCAAACGTGCCGTTTTCCATCACCATGGCGCCCTCGTGGAGGCGGCGTGGCACGGCGAGGATCAGCGCCATGGCAACATCGGCTGTGTCGTCTGTCAGGACCCCGGGTGTGTTGGTCACCGTAATGCCGCGCTGCACGGCGCTCTGCACGTCGATATTGTCAACGCCGGCCCCGAACTGGGCGATCAGACGGAGCTGGTCACCGGCGCGGGCGAGGACTTTGCTGTCGATCCGGTCGGTGACCGTGGGCACGAGGACGTCGGCTGTTTGCACGGCGGCCACGAGCTCTTCATGGGTGAAAGCGTGGTCGTCCTGGTTCAGGCTTGTGTCGAACAATTCCTTCATGCGCAGCTCGACGGGGGCGGGCAGCTTCCGGGTTACGACGATCTTCAGTTTCTTGGCTGGCATCTGGCCCCCTCGTAATTCTTTCTTCGGGCTTAGCAGAGCGATCCCGGAACGCCAACGCCTGTTGTTTTACATGTGATTCATCTGGGTGTGAGAGTGTGAGGGTCTCAACAGCGAGTTTGGCTTCGTGCGTATGAAATGGGCACCCTTTTTAGTATCAGGAATCTTCCTGTTCGGCGGCTTTGCGGCGGCTGAAGGCCCACAGGTTACGCGCATCAGCCAGTTCTCGGGCAAGGCCGTTCCGCGCTTTGAAGTGTTAAAGTTTGCCGCAGTGAACGGTCGCAAGGGACCGAGCCGGGATCAGGAAATTCTCTGGCGCTACGAGCGCAAGGGATTGCCCATGTTGATCATCAAGGAGAGCCGGGACTGGCGGCGGGTGCGCGACCCGTCTGGCGACGAGGTCTGGGTGCATGCGCGCATGCTGGAGCCGGGCGCGGCGGCGATGGTGCAGTCGGCGACCGTAATACATGAGACGGCTGATGCGGCGAGCCCTGAAGTGGCGTCACTGGAAGCCGGCGTATTGGTGCGGCTGGGCGATTGCGAAGTGAAATGGTGCGCGGTCGAAGTGCAAAATTTCCAGGGCTGGGTCCTGCGTGAAGCACTGTGGGGCGCAGACACGGGCGAAGCAGCTCTGTAATTCCGGATGGCTCGGACGGTTGACAAGCCGGGCCGGTCACTGTGGTTAGGCGGTTACGCTAAATTCCAGGAGAATCCGCGATGTCCGGTCCGCACGATTATCACACCCCGAAGTCCAGCTATACAAAGGCGGACCTGCTCGAGTCGGGCAAGGGCGGGTATTTCGGACCCGGCAATGCGCAGCTGCCTGCGCCGCCAATGCTGATGATGGACCGGATTACCGAGATCAGCATGGACGGCGGTGTTTACGGCAAGGGCCATGTCATCGGCGAGCTGGATATCGATCCGAGTCTCTGGTTCTTCGCATGCCACTTTCCGGGCGATCCTGTGATGCCGGGCTGCCTTGGCTTGGATGCGATGTGGCAGGCCGTGGGCTATTGGCTCGGCTGGTCGGGCAGCCCGGGCAAGGGTCGCGCCTTGGGCGTTGGCGAGGTCAAGTTCACGGGCGAAATCACGCCGGATTGCAAGCTGGTGCGCTACGAGATCGATATTCACCGGGTGCGCCGCGGCAAGCTGGTGCTCGGCATTGCCGACGGCAAGGTGTTCGTCGACGAGCGCCACGTCTACACGGCCAGCGACATGAAAGTGGGCCTGCGCCAGCCAGGCGACGCATAGCGCTCCATTCGGCTGAGGCAGTCCAGGCGGGCTGGTGGGATGCGGGGCGCTTGACGGTTTGACCGTGTCCGCCTAGCCCCTAAGGCAGAAAAACAGCCAATGAGGAGGCCCGCATGGCCGAAGAATGGAACCTGCCGTCCGGTGACCTGATGAAGGGCAAGCGCGGCATCGTCATGGGCGTCGCCAACCAGAACTCGATTGCCTGGGGCATTTCCAAACAGTTGGCTGCCCAGGGCGCCGAGATTGCCTTTACCTATCAGGGCGAGAGCCTGGAACGCCGCGTACGCCCCCTGATCGAGTCCATTGGCATGGACACAATGATCCCGGCCGATGTGACCGATGATGCGAGCATGGACGCTGCGTTCGCCGAGATCAAAGCCAAGTGGGGCAAGATCGATTTTCTGGTCCACTCCATTGCCTTTGCGGGCAAGGACGAGCTGCAGGGCTCGATGGTGGCCAATACGACACGCGAAGGCTTTCGCCGCGCGATGGATATCTCGGTCTTTTCCTTCATCGACTGTGCGCGGCGCGGCGCCGAGCTGATGCCGGATGGTGGCTCGATCATGTGCATGACCTATCTTGGCGCGGAACGGACCGTTCCGTCCTATAACGTGATGGGTGTTGCCAAGGCGGCGCTTGAAGCCTCGACGCGCTACGCGGCGCGCGACCTCGGCCCGCAGGGCATTCGCGTCAATGCGATCTCGGCAGGCGCCATGCGCACGCTGTCGCTGGCGGGCATCAAGGGCGGCAAGAGCCTGATGGGCACGGGCCGCGACTGGTCGCTGCTGAAGGAAGATACGAGCATGGAAGGCGTCGCAGGCTGCGCGCTCTACCTGCTCTCGCCGCTCGGCCGCTCGATTGCCGGCGAAGTGATCCATGTTGACGCTGGTTTCCACGTTGTGGGCGTGCCGGATGCGCCGGAGGAATAGTGTCTGGCGGGTTCGATGAGTGCGCGGTCTTCTGACAAGAAAAGGCCCGTAGGTGAGCTTTTCCCGCTCAACAACACCAAAGCATATCAAGGGCGGCTTACCAAATATATCGATATCGGTATTGATTTTGATATGGATCCGCTACTTCGGAAGAGACTCATTGCTGCAGCGGTGTCTTTGCAGCTTGGTTATTCTGGAATCGATTCAACACTTAAGGGGCGCCTGCGAGATTATGAACCGGAAGATCCCTACCCAGATCGAATTGACTTGGGTTTATACTCAAATTTGAGTTTGGCCTTCGATGAAATTGTATCTTCCATTCAAGGCAGGTCGGTCGAGTTGATTGAGGATTCTAGCGTCGGCCATTTTCTGTCTGATGCTACTATAATACGACTTCGTTATACGCTCGACCGCGCCTTAGCGGAAGCAAGTGTTGGGGCGCTCTTTGAAAGTGCCGCTGTGTTGCGCCTTGGAATGGAAAAATTTTCTTGGGCGTGTCGGGTTCGCGCTATGGAAGGTTTCGAAGAAGTTCAGAATTGTTCAGCGACCAAGGCAATTGGTTTTGTTAAGAGAGGCGTACCCGAATGGGGCCTCCTGTACGGTCTACTGTCGAATTATTCCCATTGGGAATATTCCGCTCACGCTAATATCTTTCGAGGAGTGATTCCATCAGATGCACATGGAGTAATGCTGGCTTCAACAGATTTTAAAGCAGTCGCCTATGTGCTGATCGGAACATTTGTGCAGCTGGTCTCAGAAATAGCGCCGTCGTTAGACCATTACTGCTCGGGGGATGTTGGTCAATTGCAAGGGGCTCTGTCTGGTATTGAAGAAGCGGTGCGGCTGGCATGTCGTGAACTGAGACAGCAGTTTCCTGAGGTTGTCCTTCTCGCATTTAAGGCATTTTCCTTATAGCAAAACGGTACGATCCAAAGAACGAGTCGGGCGCAATCAATTCACAATCGTGACGGATGGCCCGGCGAGGCGGATCGAATAGATCATGCCTTTCTTTTCGCCCATCTGGATGCTGAAGGCGGCGAGGTCCACGTCGCCCTTGAGGCCGTCGGGGACGATGGCGCCGCGCGAGGTTTGCCGGAAGGGCGTGTAGGCGTGGCCCGGTGTTTCGGCCTCGAAGTGGCGGAAGGTCCAGTCATAGAGCGAGGGTTCGGCGGTGAGGCTCTGGCCCGCTGCCATGCGCAAGGGCACGTCTTCGCTGAGCGTGCCGGAGAGACCTGCAAAGACCTGCGTGGCCCAGACGCCTTGCTTGGTGACGACGACGCCAATGGCGACATGCGTGAAGTCCGGGTTCAGGATATTGGCGCGGTGGCTTGGGCTGTTCATCAGATTTGTGTGCAACTGGGGCAGGCTTTTCGAGAAATTGTAACGGCCCTTGACGATTTCGAGCATGGCGAGGTTTTCGGCCGAGCGTTGCAGCAGGGCGCGGCGATCAAGCGCCGTCAGGCGGTCTCCAGGTGAGCGGCCATCGGGGCTGACATGATCGAAGAAATGATTGGCGGCCATGTCGAGGCTCTGGAAGCGGGCCGGGGCGAGCAGTTCCCGCCGTAGCTGCAGCGGGGCGAGGCCGTGGGCAGCGCGTGCCTCGTTGATGCGCGCGAGGAAGCCGGCCTCCATCTTCAAGTCATACCTGTAGCCGGGAGGCAGCTGCGCAAGGCAGGGGCGCACCGTTTCAACATAATCAGCCGTGCTCTGGCCGCGTGAGCCAAGGCGCAAGTCGCAGGCCTGTGCAGCGCTTGCCATGAGAATGCCCGCGCCTGCGAGTGCCAGCCATTTGGACAGGGTTCGCCTCATGGGTGAAAGCCTAGCTGTGGCTAATGGCGGGGCCTAGCTTTTTGTGCAGCGGAACATTCCCTTCGGAGGGCGGTTTAGCCGGAAGGATAGACGGATGGGAGGCGTGTCATGTTGATGATGCTGATTGTCGTGGCGGTTGTGTCGGGTGCTCTGGTCGCGGGCGCGGCGTGGGGCCTTTACGGCAAACTGCCGAAGCCATTGGAAGGTTTTCTTGTGGCGCTTGCCGGGGGCGCGCTGATCCTCTCTGTCGTGACAGAGCTGATCGAACCGTCGATTGAGACTTCCACCCTTTGGCTCTCCATGCTGATGACTGCTGTGGGTGCGGCCGTTTTCACAGGCGTCGATTACCTGATCGATGAGAAGTGGAACAGTGACAGCGGCGGCGGCCTGCTGGCGGCGATCACGCTGGATGGTGTGCCGGAGAACCTTGCATTGGGTGTGGCGCTGATTGGCGCGGAGCCCATGGCTGTCGCGGCCCTTGCCGGATCCATCTTGCTTTCCAACCTGCCGGAGGCTGCTGGCGGGGCGAAGGAGATGCAGGAGAACGGGACATCCAAGACGAAGGCGCTGATGATGTGGCTCGGCGCGGCGGCCCTGCTGTCAGCGGCGGCTGTTGTGGGCAACCTTCTGCTTGAAGGGGCAAGCGCGCATTTGCTGGCGGCGATCCGCTGCCTGGCGGCCGGTGCGGTGATTGCGTCACTGGCCACCGAAGTGTTTCCTCAGGCCTACAAGGAAGACTCCCATATGGCGGGCATTGCGACAGCGCTGGGTTTCATCCTGGCGCTTGTGCTCAGCGAGATCGGCTAGAGCTTCGCCCTATCCGAGAGGACGCCAAGCGAGCGCAGGCGCTCGAGAACAGGGGCGACCATGCGTTCGATCGCCTCGGCATTCGGACGGACATTGCCATAAGCCGGCAGGCCCTCGTCGGCGATGACGAGATCGGCCTCGAACTTGGCCGGATGGGTCCAGCGATAATGCGCCGCGCGGACGGTCGACATGTATTGCTCAAGCACATTGTCGACCTCGCGGCCGCGATCAATCACGTCGCGCCTTATGCGGCGAGCGAGGCGCAGGTCGTCGGGCGTGTCGACATAGACTGACAGGTCAATGAGGGACCTGATCTTGGGCATGGAGAGGGCGTGGATGCCTTCGAGCAACAGGATGGGCGCGGGTTCGATACGGCGGGTCTTGTCGCTGCGGTCGTGGCGCTCGTAATCATAGATGGGCTGGTCGACGCCGTGACCGGATTTGAGCGCTTTGAGGTCGCGGACAAGGTGGTCGACTTCCTTGGAGATGGGGTCGTCATAGTTGACGTCCGCGATAATGGCCTGGCGTTCTTCCTCGGTGCTGTAGTCACCATAGTGGCGCATCGGGTGGTAGTAGGCGTCTTCGCCGAACATGACAGCCTGGCCGGCGCCTAGATGCGCGAGCAGCGCTTCGGCAAGGGTCGACTTGCCGGAGCCGGAGCCGCCGGACATGGCGATGAGGAAGGCTGATTTGCGTTTTGTCATGAGGGCTGCTTAGCGCCTAACAGAGGCATTTTCCAATAGTTCCGGGCAAGCAGGTGCCTAAAAGCAAAAGCCCGGCCCCTGTGAAAGGGCCGGGCTGGGGGACGCACGATAGGAAGCGGCTCTACCGACCGACGACGAGCGGGCCGCGCAGGGCGTATTCCTGCGTGTTGCGGGCCATGTCGAAGGTGACATAGGCTTGCTGGCCGGGCGCAAGCGTGCCGGTCATGTTGGCGCCATAGCCGCGCGCGACGGTTTCGCCTTCGGGTGTTGTCAGGCGCCAGCCGACGGGCTGCACGCCTTTCTCGTCAAATGTCGCCTTGATATCAGCCGGGCCCGATACTTGAACGGGGAGGGGGGATTCAAGGTGGCCATCGACGCGCGCGAAGAGCTGGACGATGTAAGTGCGGCCATTGGCCTTGGCGATGCCGATGCCTGTATGGGTGAAGGCATCGCGCGTCATGTTGCTGGCATTGACCGGATCTGCCCGCAGCGCGTTGAAGACAGCCTCTGCATCTCCCTCGCCTTCGAGGATGGCAATATTGGCGCCAGCTGCGCCGATCAGCACTGAGCGGTCCAGCATGCGGACGCGTTCCAGATGGCCACGGCCTTCCTTGTCCATGTGACCGGCATAATTGCGGGCGGCCATGTCCATGGCGTGGATGCGAGCGGCTTCCTCAAGCGAGGCAAGCGGAATGAGGGCTGGCTCATTGTCAGCACCACGAACCGCGTCGGTCGCCTGAATGAGGTCTTTTTCGAGCTTCGCATCCTTGGCGATGCTCGTCGGCGTGCTGTAGCAGGCGGCGACTTCCTGATTGTAGGCAACGGGATCTAGCGGCAGCCCGTCTGCGAGTTCGCAGGTCGACACGGCCGACGCGGGAAATGCGAGCGCCGCAAAGGCTAGCGCCGACACTGACATATATTTGTAATGTGACTGTAACATAACTGTCACATTAGTTTCGTGACACTTCCGTGTCAATGAAAATTCGTCCGGGTACAGAAAGATGTAGTATTTGCGGCAGCCGCTTGTGGCGCTTTGCGTCAAAGAAAAAGGGCCACCCCGGAGGGCGGCCCTGATCTGGTACTTACAAGAAGCTGTAAGTCTATTCTTCGCCTTCGGCGCCTTCGAACTGCTTGCCGGTCGCTTGATCGACAACTTTCATCGACAGACGGACCTTGCCGCGGTCGTCAAAGCCCATGAGCTTGACCCAGACCTTGTCGCCTTCTTTGACCAGTTCCTTCGGGTGGCCGATGCGCTCTTTCGCCATTTGCGAAACGTGCACGAGACCGTCCTTCGGGCCGAAGAAGTTCACGAAGATACCGAAGTCTTTCAGGCCAACCACGGTGCCCTGATAGATTTCGCCGACTTCGGCTTCTGCGGTGATTTCCTTGATCATCTTCATGGCTTTTTCGATCGCCGGGCGGTCGAGCGCAGAGATCTGCACTGTGCCGTCGTCGTCGATGTTCACCTTGGCGCCGGATTCTTCGACGATGCCACGGATGACCTTGCCGCCGGAACCGATGACGTCACGGATCTTGTCGGTTGGCACTTTCATGATTTCCATCTGAGGTGCGTTTTCCGACAGGCTGTCACGCGACGTGTCGAGGGCTTTCGCCATCTCGGCGAGGATGTGCATGCGCCCACCCTTTGCCTGCTCGAGAGCCGTTTTCATGATGTCCTTCGTGATGCCGGCGATCTTGATATCCATTTGCAGGGACGTCAGACCTTTTTCGGTACCGGCAACCTTGAAATCCATGTCGCCGAGGTGGTCTTCGTCGCCGAGAATGTCGGAGAGGACGGCCACGCCGTTTGGTTCCTTGATCAGGCCCATGGCGATACCAGAGACAGGACGGGTGACCGGCACGCCGGCATCCATCATGGCAAGCGAGCAACCGCAAACCGTTGCCATCGAGGACGAGCCGTTGGACTCGGTGATCTCGGAGACGAGGCGGATCGTGTACGGGAACTCGGCGTGGTCAGGCAGGACAGCCTGAAGTGCGCGCCATGCGAGTTTGCCGTGACCGATTTCGCGGCGGCCAGCGCCACCCATGCGGCCCGTCTCACCGACCGAGTAGGGCGGGAAGTTGTAGTGCAGCATGAACTTGGACTTGGAGGTACCGTCGAGACCGTCGATGAACTGTTCGTCATCGCTGGTGCCGAGTGTCGCGACACAGATAGCTTGCGTTTCGCCGCGCGTGAACAGCGAGGAGCCGTGCGTGCGTGGCAGGAAGCCGGCAATGGCTTCGATCGAGCGGACCTGATCAAGCGAACGGCCGTCGATACGTTTGCCGGTCTTGATGATGTCGCCGCGAACGACGGCAGCTTCCGCTTCCTTGAACGAGGCCTTGAAAGCATCGCCGGTCATTTCGCCGGGTGCTTCTTCGGTGCCGACGAGGGCCGCTTTGGCCTTGTCGCGGGCTGCGCCCACGGCCGCCTGACGCTCAAGCTTGTCGGTGATCGAGTAAGCGGCCGACAGGTCCTTGCCAACCAGGTTCTGGATGGCTTCGAGGGCAGCGGAGTTGTCGTCCGGTTCGAAGTCGAACGGCTCCTTGGCAGCTTTTTCGGCGAGATCGATGATCGCGTCGATGATGGGCTGCATGGATTCGTGACCGGCCATGACAGCGCCGAGCATGACATCTTCGGACAGCTCATAGGCTTCCGATTCAACCATCATCACAGCGTCGGCGGTGCCGGCGACAACGAGATCAAGGTCGGAGTCTTCGAGTTCGGCGATGGTTGGGTTGATGACGTACTCGCCATCGATATAGCCAACGCGTGCAGCGCCGATCGGGCCCATGAACGGAGCGCCGGACAGGACGAGGGCTGCCGAGGCGCCGATCATGCCGAGGATGTCGGCATCGTTCTCAAGGTCATAGGACATGCAGGTCAGGACGACCTGGACTTCATTCTTGAAGCCTTTGACGAAAAGCGGGCGGATCGGGCGGTCGATGAGGCGTGATGTCAGCGTCTCTTTATCGGTCGGGCGGCCTTCACGTTTGAAGAAGCCACCTGGGATACGGCCCGATGCGTAGTATTTTTCCATATAGTTGACGGTCAGGGGGAAGAAGTCCTGGCCTGGCTTGGCCGACTTGGCGAAGCATGCGGTCGCGAGAACCTGGGTATCCCCATAGGTCACCATGACGGCGCCGTCTGCCTGACGTGCCACTTGGCCCGTCTCAATTGTCAGCGTGCGTCCCGCCCATTCCAGCGACACGGATTGTTTGTTGAACATTTCGATTGTCTTTCTTTTCACATACGAAAAGCCCGCCGCGGCCCTATTGCCCGGCGGGCTTGTTTTTCGGACCTAGCGGCGGATGCCGAGTTCCGTGATGAGCGTCGTGTAACGCGCTTCATCTTTGCCTTTGACATAGTCAAGGAGCTTCCGGCGCGTGGCGACCATGGTCAGCAAGCCGCGGCGGGAGTGGTTGTCTTTTTTATTGGTCTTGAAGTGGTCGGTCAGGTTGTTGATACGTTCCGTAAGGATCGCGACCTGAACTTCCGGGGAACCTGTATCACCATCCTTGATGGCGAATTTCTTGATCAGTTCCTGCTTTTTTTCTGCCGTAATCGACATCGGGTCTCTTTCTTTAAAAATCGCCAAAAGGCGAGTGTTTGCAGTGTATTGCGGCCTCATGGACGCGGGTGTCTTGAGAGAATTCGGGACCTGGTGTCCGCAGCCGGGATGTCGTCCAGCGAGGGATTCAGGGCGATATTCGCCTCAAGGGGCGGCTTATGACGGATTTAGGCCCGTTTGGGAAGGGGGCGGGGTGATATGGGCGGGAAGCCCGCGATGAGGCCTTCCGCCCCCCCGAGGGCCATCCAACTTATTCAATGGGGCTTGGTTTCAGATCGCTTGAGGCGATATGCCAGCGTAGCTGCTCTTCCGTCGCACCGGGCACGTCGTTGACCCGCTTCACGGTGACAGGTCCAACCATACGGAAGGGCCGCCCGTCTACCATCTCCCCGGTCATTGTAACTTCCGGTTGGTAATAGAGCGAGCCTGCCGCACCTTCGGTTTCGGCATCCGCGATGTCTATATGGATGGTCTTGTACTGGTGATAGGCGGCCGCGAATTCGGCTTCCGAGAGGCCGCTCTGGGACCCGTTTTCGCCCCACTGCGCCCGTGCGGAGGACCAATCGCCCTCTTCAAGCGCGCTGGCCCAGGCTTGCAGGACGCTTTCGGGTGTGGCGTCGGCGATCGGCGCCTCAGGGGTGGGGGTGGTCTGTTCCGGTGCAACCGCACCCGGCTCAGCCATCGTGGCAGGCTCCGGCGCAGGCACTTCGGTTTCAGGTGGCTGGCAGGCGGCGAGGAGCGCGAGTGTGCAGATGGCGATGCGGTTCATCCATTTACTCCTTTCAAGAGTCTCGGGATATCAATCGCCAGGGTGCTGAGTCGTTCCGCGATCAGGCGCTTTGGGTTTCGCGGATGTTGAACACGCGAACAGGCTCGAAATGGCCTGCGCGCACATCGCCGAGGGCGACAGCAGTGCCGTTGCAGGTGGCGAGCGCGAGCCGGTCTTCTTCGTCGTCGGGATTGCGGGCATCGCGCCAGGCCTCGAGAATGTGCGGCATCAGCATGATCGTGCGGCCCTGGCGCAGGCTGGCGGCATCGCCTGGGCTGACGGTCAGATCAGGGATGCCGGTGAGGACCGATTGAAGAGGCTTCAGCGCGGCGAGCAGGTCCGCTTTTTCGGTCATGCCTTGAAGGGCTTCAACCGAAATGGCGTCAGGTGCGGCGAAGGCGCCGACGCGCGTGCGGCGCAGCTGGCTGATATGGCCTTCGCATTCAAGATCGAAGGCAAGGTCCCGGGCCATGGCGCGGACATAGAAGCCCTTGCCTGAGGTGACGTGAACAACCGTATGATCGGCGTCCGGCATGCCGATCACCTTGGCCGAATGGACCATGACTTCCCGGGATTTGAGCTCGAAATCCTCACCTTCACGGGCCAAGTCATAGGCGCGCTGGCCGTCGACCTTGATAGCGGAGAATTTGGGCGGAACCTGTTCGATGAGGCCGAGATAATTGGCGAGTACGGTTTCGACGGCGTCGCGGGTGGGGCGGGCATCGGATGTCGCCGTGATCTCGCCTTCAGCGTCCTGACTGGCGGTGGAGATCCCCCAGCGGATGGTGAAGACATATTCCTTCTCGGAATCCATCGCCCACTGGACGGTCTTGGTGGCCTCGCCAAAGGCGATGGGCAGGATGCCATCGGCCAGCGGGTCCAATGTGCCGCCATGACCGACTTTCTCGGCATTATAGAGGCGTTTCAGTATGGCGACCGCTTGCGTGGATGTCATTTCAACGGGTTTGAACAGGTTGAGCCATCCGCTGACCGGATCACCCTTGCGTTTTCTCTGACGGGCCAAACTTTTTGTCTCCTGCGGACCCGTGGCGGTTCGAACGCCGACGATCCGTCTCTTGCGGGCATATTCAAAATGAAGGCGCGGCCTTAGGCCGGGCAGCGGCTGGCGTCAACCACAGAGGCTCAGGAGGCACTCTTGAGCTGGGCGCTTGATGCGGCCTCTTCCTCATCGGCATCGAACAGGATTTCCGGTTCGTCCGCCTCTGGCGCGAGTTCAGGCCGGGCAGGGGACCTTGTCGCGGGCTTGGCAGACTTGGGAAGCCTCAGGTCGACAATGTCGAGGTTGAGATCGAACTCACCGACGGTTTCAGTGTCGCCGGTATCCATCTTGTGGCGGACAATGTCGCGGATCTTGATAAGCACATCGCGATTGTCGTCGACAATGGGAATTTGGCGGGCATCGGACGTACCGATGGTGAGACGATAATAGGGTTCGCGCCTGCGGATTTTCGCGGCGATCATGGCGGCGCGGATGCCGAGGAAAATGCCAAGCAGCAATAGTACGCCAGCGATGAAGAGGGCCACTGTGCCGGAGGGCTGGTTGGGCATCAGGCCCCACCAAGCGAGCGCAGCCAGCGCGAAGAAAAGATTAGCAACGCAAAGCGTCGCATGCAGGCGTTGGCTCTGACGGTTACGAGGCATGTCCCAAGGCGCAAATTCCATGGATTCCACGCACATGGTGGCAATGCGGCGGATGGCGATCGTGTCATCGCCCAGCTGCAGCGATGCCGCCGAGATTTCGCCGTGGCGGGCGCCTTCCATATCGAGCGTCTGGCGGTCCATGAGGCCCGTCCCCCTGTCACAAGTCCATTAACGGTCTCAACAGATGGCCGGGATGTCAAATGACAATGCGGATAAGACGCCTGGCAGGCGAAGCTCAGTCTTCGAGATCGCGTTTGACGCGCGGATCGGCCAGAAGGCGGTCGATATGCGTGGCCTCGTCATAGGATTTGTCGGCGATGAAGTGCAGTTGCGGCGTGAACTTCATGTCGATCTCGCGGCCGAGTTTGCCACGCAAAAAGGCGGCGGCGCGCGTCAGGGCCTCTGCGAGCTTGTCACGGCCTTCCTGTGTGTCATCGCCCAGCGGCGTGACGAAGATGTTGGCGTGACGCAGGTCTGGCGAGCAGCGCACCTCGCCTACCGTGATGATGACACTCGCGAGATCGGGATCGCGCAGGTCTTCCCGCGTGAGGATGTCAGCGAGGGCGTGACGGATAATCTCGCCGGCGCGGAGCTGACGCTGGGAGGGCATTCCGGCGGAGGCGGGTTTACGAGCCATCAATTAGGAGCCTTTTCCTGCAGGCGGGTGGTGAATTCGGCGCGGGCCGCCTTGTCCTTGCCGAACCATGCGTCCGGAATGATCAGCGCATCGGCACCGTTGATGAGCACAGATACGTGACTGCGCGATGTGCGCACCGCTTCCACGCAGGCCCAGTCTATCCGGGTTTCGATGCCACCGCGCTTTACAAGTATCGCTGCGTCATCGAGTGAAATGCCCGTTTCAAGCGTCATTTCCGTGCCCCGTCCGAATTTGTGCCGGTAGGACCAGCGGATGAAGATGAGATACCAGCTGATCCCGGCAAAGGCAGCCACAAGCGCCGCGATGAACCATTGCCAGTATTCCGACAGCCCGGCCATGCGCATGGCTTCGCGTACCATGACAGACATGCTGGCCGAAATGATCGGCGCGGTAACCCCGGCATAATAGACTGCCGTGGGGCCGACCGAGCCGCCGCGCGTGAGACGGGTAAGGCGTCTCACATCTTTCTCCCGCAGGAGGCCGGATATGCGCAGCGGCTTCGTCATTGTGCCTGTCTTTAGGCGAGCGTCCTGGCGATTTCCTCAACCTGGAAGCACTCGATCTTGTCGCCGACACGGATGTCTTCGTAGCGTTCGAAGGCCATGCCGCATTCCATGCCGCTGGAAACTTCGTTCACTTCATCCTTGAAGCGCTTGAGCGTTTTCAACTTGCCTTCGTGGATCACGACATCGTCGCGCAGGAGGCGGACGCCGCAACCGCGGACAACCTTGCCTTCGGAGATGCGGCAACCGGCAACCTTGCCGGTCTTCGTGATGTTGAAGACTTCGAGAATGTCGGCGTAGCCAAGGAAGGTTTCGCGTTTCTCCGGCGCCAGCATGCCTGACAGCGTGGATTTCACGTCGTCGATCAGGTCGTAGATCACCGAATAATACCGGATTTCGACGCCTTCTTTTTCGGCCAGGTCACGGGCCTGCTTGTTGGCGCGGACGTTGAACGCAAAGATCGGCGCATTCGACGAGCGGGCTAGCAGGACGTCGCTTTCGGAAATACCGCCGACAGCGCCGTGTATGACGCGGGCGCGGACTTCTTCGGTCGAGATCTTGTCCAGCGACATGGAGATGGCTTCGACGGACCCCTGAACATCGCCTTTGACGACGACAGGGAGCTCCGAAGTTTCCACTGTACCGTCCTTGAGGCGGCTGAGCAGCTGGTCGAGCGACGCACGTGCCGCAGCACCTGCCTTGCCGGAGACCTGACGCTTGTTGCGGACACGGTATTCCGTGATTTCGCGGGCACGGGCTTCGGTATCGACAACGACGAAGGGTTCGCCCGGATCCGGGGCTCCATCAAGGCCAAGCACTTCGACGGGCAGCGACGGGCCGGCATCAGCGAGTTGCTGGCCACGTTCGTCCGTAATGGCGCGAACTTTGCCCCATTGGGCGCCGGCCACGACGATATCGCCGCGTTTCAGCGTGCCGCGATTGACCAGTATGGTTGCAACTGGGCCGCGGCCCTTGTCGAGCTGGCTTTCGATCACGACACCATCAGCGGCGCGGTCAGGGTTGGCAGCGAGTTCGAGCAGTTCTGCTTGAAGCGTAATCGCGTCAGTCAGCTCATCAAGACCGATGCGCGACTTGGCGGATACTTGAACGGCCTGCGTCGAGCCCCCCATGGATTCAACTTGGATGTCATGCTGCAGAAGATCGGTGAGGACCTTTTCCGGCTGCGCATCGTGGAGGTCGATCTTGTTGACCGCGATAATGAGCGGGACGCCAGCCGCCTTGGCATGATTGATGGATTCGATCGTTTGCGGCATGACCGAGTCGTCAGCGGCGACGACCAGAATAGCAATGTCAGTCGCATTGGCGCCGCGTGCGCGCATGGCGGTAAAGGCAGAGTGGCCCGGCGTATCGAGGAAGGTGATCTTCTGACCGGACTTCAGCTGAACCTGGTATGCGCCGATATGTTGCGTAATGCCGCCGGCTTCGCCTGCCACAACGTCTGTAGAGCGCAGGGCATCCAGGAGGGATGTCTTGCCGTGATCAACATGGCCCATGATCGTGACGATCGGTGGGCGCGGCTTCATCAAGGCCGGATCATCGGCTTCGCCTTCAAGGCCGATCTCAACATCGGATTCGGCAACGCGCTTGACCGTATGGCCAAATTCTTCGGCAATCAGTTCGGCTGTGTCAGCGTCAACGATGTCATTGCCTCGCAGCATTTCGCCCTGGTTGATCATGAATTTGACGACGTCGGCGACGCGTTCGTTCATCCGGCCTGCAAGATCCTGCAGCGTGATGGTTTCTGGCAGCGTGACTTCGACGGAAACTTTCTCGCGCTGTTCACCACCGCCGAAACGGCGTTCGCGTTCGCGATCACGGGCCCGCTTGAGCGAAGCAAGTGAGCGTTGGCGGTCAGCGTCGTCGCCGAGCGCTGAGGAAATGGTGAGCTTGCCACGGCGGCGTTCGCCACTGTCGCGGACAGTGCGGGCGGCAGCATCGCGCGAACGGTCGTTGCGATCGTCCTTGCCCTTGCCACGTTTGCCACGACCAGCGGCTTCTTCTGCCGTCGGTTCCGGAACGGACGCGTCAGCAGCGGCATCCTGTTTGGAACGGCTGCGGGCTGGCTTGGCATCGGCTGTCGCAGGTGCGTCAGCTGCTGCCGCGGCAGCAGCTTCCTCGGCTTTGCGCGCCTCTTCTTCAGCCTTGCGACGGGCTTCGGCTTCTTCGCGCTCCCGCGCTTCAGTGGCTTTGCGCTCCTGTTCGGTGCGCAGACGATCCTGGGCCGCTTCGACCTGAATGTTTTCCTTGGCGCGGTTGGCTTCTTCAGCCTTGCGCGCAAGCAGAACCTTCTGGCGCGTCTTCAGTTCCTCGACTGTGATGCCCAGCTTTTTCGCCGTAGCGACCAGGCGCACTTCAAGCGTGTCTGTTTTCTTGGCGGGTGCGCTATCTGAAGGCGTGGGGCCTGAGCCGCCTGGGCCGACCGCCCGGCGCTTCTTGGTCTCAACCACAACCTGCTTCGAGCGACCATGGCTAAAGCTTTGCTTCACCGTACCGGCAGATTTGCGGGCCACGGTGAGCGGCTTGCGGCCACCTTGATTATTACCTGTATCGTTCGTTTCGCTCATACGTCCTACATATCACAATTTGAACCGAAACGCCCATGCGTCCCGGCAAGTTTTCAAGACCGATCCTGATCCTTGAACCAGTTCAATTCGGGGGCTTCGCGAAAGCCGGTCAACCGGCGATAGGCCAGAGTCCACGTCTTCGCAATGGCTCCCTTGCGGACGAGACCGTGTATCACACGCTCCCGGCCAAAAGCCATGCCCAATTCCGCCGAGGTGAGAGCCCCGGCGACGTTCACGCTGCTATATAATGCTTTCGCGAGAAAATACACCTTGTTGCGCCCATCTTCTGCACCATCGGATGCCTCAAGCAGGATTCCGTGGGTTCTGTTGCGAAGCGCGTCCTTCACCTGATCGTAACCAAGGATCACGCCCCCGGCCTTCTTCGCCATGCCGAGCACACTCTGGCAACGTTTCAGCAGAAGGCCTTCGACCTGATCAACCAAGCCATCGGGCACTTTTACCTGCATTTTGAAACCACGCGCGAACGCGCCTTTGGTTGCCGCCAGCTCGATTGTCTGGCGATCAGCCTTCACCCAGACACCGCGGCCCGGAAGCTTTGAATTCACGTCAGGCGTAACGACCATGTCTGGCGACAGCACAAAGCGCACCATCTCTGTCTGCGCCAGACGCTCTCGCGTCACGGCGCACTGACGGACGGGGCCTTCCCCATCCGTCGTATCACCTGCAGTGCCGGCTAAGCGCGGATCACTCTTTCGGTGCGGCTTCGTCATCGCCGCCCTCCGCTGCCAGGGCGTCGAGATCAAACTCAAGCTCTTCAAGCGCGGCGTCTGCCGCATCTGCGCCGCCGAGATCGCCAAGGGCGAGCAGGGCGCGTTCTTCTTCGGTCAGGTCCGCCGTCGACGTTTCTTCAGGCTGCTGGGCAGCGATCAGTTGCTCGATGGCGTCCTGCTCGATCCAGCCAGCGATGACGCGGGCCTTCATGATGAACATCTGGGCGTCGTCCTTGCGCATTTCGCCCTTCTTCAGGATGCCTTCGACCCAGACAGGCTTCCCGTCCGGACCTGGCTCACGGAAGCCGGTGATGTCGTCAGGCACGAGGCCGGCAACGTCTTCAACCGTCTTCACGCCTTCCTGGCCGAGTTTCACGGCGAAGGCTGGCGTCATGCTGTCAAGTTCCATGACTTCGTCTTCAACGCCGAGTTCACGGCGCTTGGCGTCGTTTTCAGCGGCAAGTCGATCAAGGAATTCGCGGGCACGTTCCTGCAGCTCTGCTGCAACGTCCTCATCGAAGCCTTCGATCTGGATGAAGTCTTCCGGTGCCACGAAGGCGATCTCTTCGACGGTCTCAAAGCCTTCGGACGCGAGCAGTTGTGCCAGCGTTTCGTCGGCATCGAGGGCCTTCATGAAGAGGTCGGTCCGCTCTTGGAATTCGCGCTGGTAACGCTCGGAGTCGGCAGACTCTGTCACGAGGTCGATCTGCCAACCGGTGAGCTGGGAGGCGAGGCGCACGTTCTGGCCGCGGCGGCCAATGGCCAGCGGGAACTGATCGTCAGCGACGACGACTTCAACGCGGCGTTCTTCTTCGTCCAACACCACTTTCGACACTTCGGCCGGCTGCAGGGCGTTCACGATGAAGGTCGCGTCGTCGTAGTTCCACGGGATAATGTCGATTTTCTCGCCCGAAAGCTCGCCGACAACGGCCTGCACGCGCGCACCGCGCATACCGACACAGGCGCCGACCGGATCGATCGAGCTGTCGTTCGAAATAACGCCGATTTTCGCGCGGCTGCCCGGGTCGCGGGCGCAGGCACGGATATTGATGACGCCATCATACACTTCAGGTACTTCCTGAGCGAACAGCTTGACCATGAAGTCAGGCGCGGCGCGCGACAGGAAGATCTGCGGGCCCTTCACTTCGCGGCTGACCTTGTAGAGATAGGCGCGGACGCGGTCGTTTGGCTGGAAGTTCTCGCGCGGGATACCGTCATTACGGCGGATGATGCCCTCTGCGCGGCCCAGGTCGACGATGATGTGGCCATATTCGACACGCTTGACGATACCGTTGATGATCTCGCCGACGCGGTCCTTGTATTCATTATACTGGCGCTCGCGCTCTGCATCGCGCACCTTCTGCATGATCACCTGTTTGGCGGTCTGCGCCGCGACGCGTCCGAAATCGAAGGGCGGGAGCTCTTCCTTCAGTTCGCTACCGATTTCCAGTTCGGAATCGATACGTTTGGCTTCCGAGAGGCGCAGTTCCTTGGATTCGTCTTCCAGGTCGGCGTCGGCGACGACGGTCTGCACGCGCCAAAGCGTCTGCTCGCCGGTTGTCGCGTCGATCTTCGCGCGGATGTCATGCTCCTGGCCGTACTTGGCCTTGGCGGCCTTTTCGATGGCCTCTTGCATGGCTTCGACGACGATGCGCTGGTCGATCGATTTTTCCTCTGCGACTGCCTTGGCAATCTGCAGGATTTCCAGCCTGTTGGCTGAAACGCCGATTGTGTTCATGTGACGTCTCCCGTCTTCTCGTTTGTATCTGTGTCGTCTTCGGTTTCGTCGATCTCGAATTCCTCAAGACCGTCTTCGTCCATTTGCGGCGGCAGGCTGCCGTCAGCGCGGGCAGCCTCAATAAGCGCATCGGTAAGGACGAGCGAGGCGCGGCTCATCTCGTGCACATGCGCAACCAGTTTGGTCTCGTCGTCCAGCTCGATATGCGCGCCAGCTTCATCCTCGCCCGTGATCGTGCCGGTAAAGCGGCGCCTGCCATCAAGCGGACGGGCCAGTTCGATCCGGACTTCATGGCCGACCCAGCGGCCAAAATCCCCGGGCCGGGTCAGTGGGCGGTCAATGCCGGGCGTCGAGACCTCCAGCACATAGGCTTCCTTGATCGGATCGGCTTCCTCGAACACGGGGCTGAGGGCCCGAGAGAGCTTGGCGCAATCCTCGACACTTGTCGGGGCGCCGCCGGTCCGCTCGGTCATGATCTGCAGGCCCGGACGGCGTCCCCCCATGACGCGCAGGCGCACGATTTCAAGCCCGAGACGCTCGGCCACGGGGGCAGCGATCTCGAGAATACGGCGTTCCTGTTCGGTCAGGGCTATCATTGTATCAGGGCAAATCCGGGCAAAGAAAAACGGCGGCCCCGTTGCCGGAACCGCCGCCGATATTTTTCGACTTGGGCGCTATATAGAGCCGGATGTCGCGGATGTCGAGTGTCTAGTCCAGTAATGGCCAGACAGCAAAACGGCGGCCCTGTGCTCAGGACCGCCGTCGCAGATCGTCTGTCAGGACGAAATGATGCCTAGAGGATCTTCAGATCCACTGCCGAAGTCTTGCCGCGGCGTTCGTCCTTGTAGAGTTCGTAGGAGATCGCCTGGTCTTCGGCCAGCGTCCGCAGGCCGGAGCGCTCAACAGCCGAAATGTGGACGAAAACATCGGTGCCGCCATCATCAGGCTTGATGAATCCGAAGCCCTTCTGGTCGTTGAACCATTTCACTTTGCCAGTAGCCATTACTTTATTCCTTCGCGTTTAGCTAAAACGTCCAGGCACCCTCATGAACCTGATCCGCCTATCGAAACGGGTAGGAAGAAAGTCATAGCCGCCGGTCTGACGGGGTCTTGATATTCAGACCGACCGAATTCGATGGCGACATGAAACACACAAGTGCGACATTTCGTCAAGTAAATCCAGTTAGGGTTGCACGCGGAAGTCGAACCAGACCGGGTCGCAGTCGCCCAGCCGCTTGGCTTCATATCGTGTCGATACATGGTCGTCAGGCGCCGATCGCCAGTCTGAAGCGCGTTCTGCCTGCCATTGGAAGCCGCCATGAGCCAGGAATCGACCGAGCGCTTCGTCAGCATAGCTTGCGACATCGGTTGCAAAACGCACCCGGGCGCCTGGCGACAGGACGCGGTGCAATGATTGCAGGAAGGCGGGCTGGACAAGGCGCCGCTTCTGCTGGCGCTTCTTTGGCCAAGGGTCAGGAAAAAGGATGAAGACCTGATCCACAGATGCATCGGTGAGGCTATCGATGAGTATGCGGGCATCGTCCATCCAGAGCCGGACATTGGCAAGCGAGTTGTCCTCAACCCCGACAAGCGCCTTTGCCATGCCTTCGATAAATGGCTCGCAGCCGATGAAGCCTGTCCCAGTCGCGCGGCGGGCCTGTTCGATCAGGTGTTCTCCACCGCCGAAGCCTATTTCAAGGCAAACGGGGCCCGGCGTTGAAAATAGTGTATGGGGGTCCAGCAAACCCGGCGCGCCGACAGGAACGGTGAGGCGCGGCAACAGGTCGTCAATAAGCTCTTGCTGTCGGCCAGACAGCGGGCGGCCGCCCTTGCGCCCAAATGTGCGGATCGGGCGTGCGGAGGGATCTTGTATGGGGGAGGTCATGATCCCCGCCTATTGCCCCACCGTACCGGGGCAATCAATCCTGTTGTTTGAACTCGAATGCAGAGGCTGCAGCGCGCACAGTGTTGAGCAGGGACTTGCGCAGCGACATGTCTTCTATCTTCTGGAATGCGGCGATGAGCTCAAGCATTTCCGAATTCATCACCGGGGCGTGAATGTCGTCACCATCCTCGGCAAACTGAGCATTCTCATGCTCGACAAAATTCTCCGCACCTTCGTAAAAATACGTTATCGGAACACCGAGTACGGAGGCTATTTCGAAGAGCCGGCCGGCCGAAATACGGTTAACGCCCTTCTCGTATTTTTGGACTTGCTGGAAGGTGAGGTTCAAAAGCTCGCCAAGCTTTTCCTGTGTGAGTTTCAGCTCCCGCCGACGCCAGCGCACCCGCTGGCCTACCACTCGATCAATTCCGCTCGGTAGTTTGTTCTCTGACATATCCCACCCGGAGTGCTTAGCGCTTGTATTTTCATGACACTTTAGCGCCGCCAGCTCGCGAAAGCTAGACCTGCGAATAGGCAGATGCTCAGCCAGAAGAGAATGATGCCGATGCGGTGTTGGTAAATTGTCTCTTCCGCAGGCACCGGCAAACGCCCGCGACCGTAAGCGGCACTCCAGCCTTCGGGTGCGCTGGAATAGGGTGTTCCGCGCAAAACCTCGCGGCCATAGCCATCAACAATTCCTGACGCTCCACGGCTGGCAACGCGTGCCATGGGCAGGCCGGTCTCGATCGCGCGGTAGCGATTCTGTGCATAATGCTGTGCCGGGCCCATTCCGCCCCCGAACCAGGCGTCGTTGGAAATCAGTACCAACCAGTCTGCGCGGCCATTCAGGTTCGCGTTGCGCGGGATAGAGGGAAAGAGGCCTTCGTAGCAGATCATGGCGACAAAAGGCGGGACATTGTCTGCATAGATCACGGCAGGACCGGGGCCTGGTTTGAAACCATCCGTTGCCATGCGCTGCATAGCGCCGGGAAGGATGCCGGAAATGTAGCGGCCGAATGGAATGATCTCGGCGGCGGCAAGTTCGCCAAAAGGGACAAGCCTGTGCTTGTCATAGAGTGCGAGCGGTCCGGAGCGCGCGGCGCTCTGGTCAATCACGGTCAGGCTGTTGAAATAATCGCGCGCGTCATCCCCTGTTATTTCATAGCGCGTGGTCCCAGCTATGAGGACACGCGGACCGAGATAGGCATCGATGATGTCGATGGCGTTGGGGTCCTGCAGCAAGTTCACCGGGATAGCACCTTCCGGCCAGAGGATGATGTCGCCGGGGGCGCCTTCCTGTGTCGTCATCATCTTGATGTATTCGTTGAGGATGGGGTCTGGCCCGACTTCCCATTTCTTATCCTGTGGCACGCCGGAATCCATCAGCACGATTTGCGTGTCGGACAGCGGCGACGGCTCGGCAATCCGCTGCGCGCCCCATGCCCAGCCAAGGGCAACGAGTATGCCGGCCCCAAAGACAGGCATCATGCGCACGGCGAGGCCGCGCATATCGCGAGTATCCACCAATGCGGCCGGGGCGGCCATGACGAAGACAGTGAGAAGGGTGAGCCAATAGACCCCGCCGATGGACGCGGCCTGCGAGAGCGCGCCACCAGGGACCCAGGTTGTGCCAGGCAGGTTCCAGGGAAAGCCGCCGAACAAATGCCCGCGTACAAATTCAGCAAGCGAGAAGAAAAGGGCGAAAACGAAGACCCGCGAGGGCGAGGCAGACCAGAAGGCGCCTGCCATGGCGCCCGCTGCGCCCCAGATGAGGGCCATGCCGGCAGGAAGCAGGATTAGCGGCATCCACAGGAAGATCGCGTATTTTTCCGGCTCAACGAGGAAGGGCGCCGCCGTCCAGTGCATGCTGATCAGGAAGAAGCCGACCCCGAAGGCCCAGGTGCGCAGGAACACGGCCCTGCCCCAGCGCCGGTGACCGCGGGCGCCATCCAGCATCCAGACGAGGCCGGTGAAGGAAATGACCAGGACTGCGCTGAAGTGAAACGGCGCGAATGCCACGGCTGAGAAGGCACCAAGCAGAAAGGCTGTGCCGGCGGCGGCCCAGCCTGTCAGGCGCGCGAACGCCTCATGCAGGGGCCCAAGGGCAGTGAACCCGTGGCTGCGCACTCCGTCTTTCATGCTCTACTCCTGGGGAATTGGCTCTGCGCCAGTCTCCGGTGTGCGCAGGCGAAGGCGCCGTATGCGGCGCGCGTCTGCATCCATGACCTCGATTTCGACACCGCTGGGATGGCGCAGGACCTCGCCACGGACAGGTACCTTGCCCGCAAGCGCGAAGACAACACCGCCAAGCGTGTCGATGTCCGTTTCCATGTCGGCAAGTTCAAGATCAATTCCGGTTTCCTCTGCGAAATCGTCGATTTCGGTGCGTGCATCGGCTTCCCAGACCCGCTGGCTCCGGCGCACGAACATGGGTTCCTCATCGTCGTGTTCGTCTTCGATGTCACCGACGATTTCTTCGACCAGGTCCTCAAGGGAAACGAGGCCATCTGTGCCACCGTATTCATCGACGACAAGGCCAAGATGTATCCGCGTTGACTGCATCTTCACAAGCAGATCTGTCAGCTTCATCGAAGGCGGGACATAGAGCACTTCGCGGTGCAGGCGCTCAAGCGGGCGCTTGTTGATTTCGCCGCCTGTGGCGAGTTCCTTCACCACGTCCTTTATGTGCACAAAGCCGATCGGATCATCGAGCGATTCCCGAAAGACGGGCAGTCGTGAGTGGGTGACTTCGGCGAAATATTTCAGAAGATCGGGAAATTCCGTGCCGACTTCGACAGCTTTTACTTCCGCGCGCGCCACCATGACGTCTTCAACGCGGAGCTGCTCGAACTCGACGATGCGCAGCCGCATATCGTGGGGGGTGACGGTCGGCGTGCCATCAACGGCGTCGGAGGGCTGATGTTCGGCATCGTGTCCTTTGCGGCCAAAGCCGAACATCTTGCGTAATCGCCCGCTAGGGACAGGGTCTGAAGGGTCTGGGTCGCTCATTTAGATAGGTGCTTTAATCTGACTCATAGGGATTGGCTATGCCGAGTGAGGCAAGGGCCGCGATTTCCAGGGCTTCCATGATCTCTGCTTCGTCCGGCTGCATGTGATCATGCCCGAGCAGGTGGAGATAGCCATGGATAAGGAGGTGGGCGAGATGGTCGGCGAGGGTTTTGCCCTGTGCGGCGGCATCGCGTGTGCTGATGCCATATCCGACGGCAATATCGCCGAGCAGCGGGCGATCCATCGGCAGGGCCGGGAAGGACAGGACGTCGGTCACCTTGTCGATGCCGCGGAAATCCTTGTTGAGCTGTTGCAGCACAGCGTCATCGGTCAGGAGAAGCGACACGGTGCCGTCAGCCCGTTCCACGCTGCGCCCGGCATCGAAGGCGCGCTGGCTCAAGGCTTCGAGGTCTCCGAGGGCGTCCCAGCCGTCATCTTCAACGATCAGGTCGATATCGATCATTGTGTGGGTCAGCCCTCTCCGGCGGCCGCGTAGGCATCGATGATGCGGCTGACGAGCCCATGGCGGACAACGTCTGCAGCCGTCAGGTAGTGCGCCTGAATGCCATCGACGCCTTCAAGGATGCGCAGGGCGTGTTTCATTCCGGATGGCTGGCTGCCCGGAAGGTCGACCTGGCCGGGATCGCCGGTCACAACCATGCGGCTGTCACGGCCAAGCCGGGTCAGCACCATTTTCATCTGGGCGACTGTCGTGTTCTGCGCCTCATCGACGATGACGAACGCATTCTTGAGCGTACGGCCGCGCATGAAGGCAAGCGGCGCGACCTCGATCTCACCGCGCGCCATTCGCCGTTCCATCTGTTCCTGTCCCATCAGGTCGCGCAGGGCGTCCCAGATCGGCAGCATGTAGGGGTCGACCTTTTCCTCAAGCGTGCCCGGCAGGAAGCCGAGCTTCTCGCCCGCCTCAACGGCCGGCCGGGTCACGATCAGGCGTTGGCGCAGGCCCGTCGTGAGTTCTGCAACGCCTGCCGCGACAGCGAGGAATGTCTTGCCGGTGCCGGCCGGGCCGACGCCAAAGACGAGGGCATTGTCGGCATTTGCGAGCAATTCGAGATATTTGGCCTGGCCGCGTGTCTGCGGTTTGATCGGCTTCTTGAGGCCGACCAGACCCCCAAAAGTTTGGGCCGGGGTTTGGGCGGCTTCGAGCGCGCCTTCAACTTCCATATCATTCGCCTCAGTTCCGCTGCGAATGCGGCGTTCCAGCTCGGCCAGTGTCGCCTCGGCGATGGATACGCCTTCTGCCGTGCCGATCAATAGGATCCCGCCACCCTGACTCTCGGCGCGCAGGCCGAAATCAGCCAGCCTGGTTTCGAGTATCTGGAGATGGCGATGATGTGGGCCGCACAGGTCCCGCAGGCGCTCTGCGTTGCGGACTTCATAGATGCGGCTGATCGGTGCCTCGGGCGAGGCGGGCTTACGGCGCTTGACGGTCACGCGGCGTCCTCTCGAACCGACAGGCATTCGCCGGTCAGTGAATTCATGCTGGAATCGATCATGCGTACAGAGGCGATCTGGCCGATCATGCTTTCCGGTCCTTCGAAGTGGACGGCCTGCTGATAAGGGGAGCGGCCATGGATCTGGCCCGGGCGTCGTCCCTTGCCGGTGACAAGGACGTCCATTGTCCGACCAATGCATGAGGCATTGAAGGCCGTTTGCTGGTCGCGGAGCAGGGATTGAAGGGTCTGCAAGCGGGCATCCTTAACGTCTTCCGGCACTTGGCCGAACATTTCGGCGGCCGGTGTGCCGGGGCGCTTGGAGTATTTGAACGAATAGGCCGTGGCAAAGCCTGTCTGGCGGATGAGGTCCATCGTTGCCTCGAAATCCTCATCTGTTTCGCCGGGAAAACCGACGATGAAGTCGGAGGCGAGACCTATGTCCGGACGGGCCGCCCGCACCTTGCGGATAATCTCGTGGAAATCGGCTGCTGTGTGGCCACGGTTCATGGCCTTGAGGATGCGATCAGAGCCTGATTGCACGGGCAGGTGCAGGAAAGGCATCATGGCAGACGTGTCACCATGGGCCGCGATCAGGTCGTCATCCATGTCGCGCGGGTGGCTGGTTGAATAGCGGATACGATACACGCCGCCGATCCTGGCGATGTGGCGGCAAAGCTGTCCCAGTGTCCAGTCAGCACCGCCTTCAAGGGCAGGCGCTGCGCCGTGGAAGGCGTTGACGTTCTGGCCGAGAAGCGTGATTTCGCGCACGCCTTGCGCCGCAAGGCCGCGTGCCTCGGCGATAATGTCGTCCACGCTGCGGGACAGCTCGGCGCCGCGTGTGTAAGGCACGACGCAGAACGTGCAGAACTTGTCACAGCCTTCCTGCACCGAGAGGAAAGCCGCAGGGCCGTCGACTTCACGGGCTTTTGGCAGGGCATCGAACTTTTCGAGCGTTTCGAATTCGGTCTCCAGTCGGTCGCCAACAGCGCGGCTGACCCGGGCGATCATTTCCGGCAGCTTGTGATAGGCTTGGGGGCCAAGCACGAGGTCGACGGCGGGCTGGCGGCGGATCAGCTCCTCGCCTTCGGCCTGTGCAACGCAACCTGCAACGGCAATCGTCATCCGGCCGCCGGAGGCCTCTTTCATCTTCTTCAGCTGGCCAAGTTCGGAATAGACCTTTTCGGTCGCCTTTTCACGGATGTGGCAAGTGTTGAGGACAACAAGGTCGGCGTCTTCAGGCTCATCCACCGGCGCATAGCCGAGGGGGCGCAAGACATCACGCATGCGTTCGGAATCATATACGTTCATCTGGCAGCCATAGGTCCGGATAAAGAGACCTTTGGCGGGCTTTGCGGTGTCGGTTGAATTCATCCGCGGGCTTATGCCTCAAAAGCGCCCGTTCTGCCAGAACCTTGTGCGGCTGCTGGGGAATGGCAGTTGGGCCCGGTTCGCGAAGTGACTAAAGCTTCACATGAGGGCAAACGGGGCTAGGGTGGCGCCAGTTTAATCAAACAGGGAGGCCGGGGAGGCCCATGGAAAATCTGATTCACTCGCTCAACGGGCTGGTATGGGGCATTCCGATGCTGACCCTGCTGCTCGGAACAGGTCTGTATCTGACGATCGGCCTGCGTTTCCTGTCGGTGACGCGGCTGCCTTATGCCTTCAAACAGCTGTTCAAGAAGCCCGACAGCAATGACGAAGGTGATGTGACCCCGTTCGGCGCCCTGATGACCGCGCTGTCGTCCACAATCGGCACCGGCAATATTGCCGGCGTTGCTGCGGCCATCGCCATTGGTGGCCCGGGCGCGGTCTTCTGGATGTGGATGACGGCCATTGTCGGCACGGCGACCAAGTATTCCGAAGGCGTGCTGGCCGTGAAATTCCGGGAAATCGATGCAGAGGGGCGCCATGTCGGCGGGCCGATGTATTACATCAAGAACGGTATGGGCTCGAAATGGGTCTGGCTGGGCGGCGTGTTTGCGACGCTTGGCGTTCTCGCAAGCTGGGGCACGGGTGCGTCGATCCAGTCGAACTCAATCGCGGATGCGCTCAATGCCACGTATGGCATCACACCCATCGTCTCGGCTGTCGCCCTCTCTGTCGGCGCAGCGGCCGTCATTCTCGGCGGTATCCAGCGGATTGCGAGTGTTGCCAGCAAGCTGGTGCCTATAATGGCGCTATCCTACCTGGCCGGTGGCCTGCTGGTGGTGGCGTTGAATATTGAAGCGGTTCCGGCTGCTTTTGGTCAGATATTCCGGGGTGCATTTGGCTTTGACAGTGCCGGAACGGGCATCTCGATCGGCCTCCTGATGCTGGCAATGCAGAAGGGTGTTGCGCGGGGTATCTTCTCCAACGAAGCAGGTCAGGGCTCTGCGCCGATTGCGCATGCTGCGGCCAAGAACCACGATCCTGTCGATCAGGGCATCATCGCTATGCTGGGCACGATCATCGATACGCTGATTGTCTGCTCGATCACGGCGCTGGTTATCCTGACCTCCGGTGTTCTGGGTGTGGACTGCATGCCGACGGCTGCGACCGCGCATGACATCCTCGCCAATGGGCAGGCCGCCGGCTGTGATACAGGCGCGCCGCTGACCGTGTCGGCCTTTGATGCCTCCCTGCCTGGAATTGGCCAGCATATTGTTGCCATCGGACTGACCGTGTTTGGCTTCACGACCATTCTTGGCTGGAGCTATTATGGGGAGCGCTGCTGTGAATACCTGTTCGGTGAAAAGTCGATCCTGCCGTTCCGTATCAGCTGGATCATTGTCGTGTTCTTCGGCGCTGCGGCGCTGATGTTCGAAGGCGAAATCAAGAATCTCGTGAACCTGTTCTGGCTTGTGGCGGACACTTTGACAGGGATGATGGCTGCGCCGAACCTTGTCGCGCTGGTTGTTCTGAGCCCGATCGTGTTCAAGCTGACGAAGGACTATTTCGCGGCGAAGAAGAAGGCGGCGGAGGAGGATTCTGCAATTCCACCAGCAGAATAGGCCGTATCTTCAGGGCAAATCAGGCCCCGCTCCCCTTCACCGGGGGCGGGGCTTTTTCTTGCACGGCATGCCCAAACTCTCGCCCCGGGCGAATATGAAGGGTTCCGTGAGGGGAGGATTTCTGGCTTAATGTATCTATGACGTGTGGGGACACAGACGATGATACGCAAATTCGCTCTTAGCCTGTTGGCCGCCATGACCTGCCTGTCAGGTTTTGCCATCGCACAGCCGCGCATCGCGCTGGTGATCGGCAATTCCGACTATCGCCAGTCAGGCTGGGACCTGCCCAATCCGGTCAAGGATGCCGATCTGATTTCGCAGACATTACAGCAGATCGGCTTTGAAGTGGTGGAAGTGAAGAATGCCACGGAAGACGAAATGGAAGTCGCCTTCCAGGATTATGGTGAGCGCCTGAAAGCGGCCGGAACAGACGCAATTGGCGTGTTCTATTATGCCGGTCATGGGGTTCAGTCGGAGGGGCTGAACTATCTGGTCCCCGTCGATGCCAATGCGCGCACCGAGCAGGACCTCTGGCGGCAGGCGCCCCGCCTCGGAGATGCGCTGCAATACATAAACAGCGCGGGCAATTCGGTGAACTTCGTCATCCTCGACGCCTGCCGTAACAATCCGCTGCCGAGCGCCAGCCGCGACCTCTCAGGCGGCCTCGCGCCCGTCGGGCGGGCACGCGGCCTGCTGATTGCCTATGCGACGGAGCCCGGCTTTACCGCCTTTGACGGGGAAAACCAGCATAGCCCCTTTACCGAGGCGCTGGCCGCCGTGTTGCCGACGGATGGGCTGATTGCGGAACAGGTTTTCAAGCGTGTGGCCGACCGTGTGAGTACGGCAACGGAGGGTGCGCAGACGCCGTTCTATAATAGCGGCCTGACGGGCGAGGACATTTGTTTCGCACAATGCATGGCAGGCACAGGCATTTCCAGCGCCGAGCAGACCGTGTTCGACCTGGCCCAAAGCCCCTGCGAATATGCGGCCTTCCTTGACCAGTATCCGGCAAGTCCATTGGCCGCCCTTGCCCGCGAGCGGGCCGCAACCTGTAATGCCACCGACGGAAGTGATGGACGCGACCTGGCTGAAAGCACGCCCGGTGCGCCGGTCTACAAGCCGACAGTCGTTGCCAGCGGATCCGACATAAGCGCGTCGCTCGCCTGTATCGCGGATCACGCCAAGGCGGACATGTGCAAGCCGGACGACTGGAGCGCCGTCTACGAAGATTGCAAGACCTATGAACACGCGCTGCTGGACGATGGTGGCCTTTCACGTACAGTCAGCGAGGGGATGTGCACGGCGGAAGGGTGGCCAACCATCATGAAGCGCTACACGTGGGAAGCGCAGAACGAGGCGGCTTTCGCCCAGAAATATGCGGCACAGCCGAATGACTTTCGCTCATCCATGACCTGCCTTGATGCCTATGCCCGGACCGACCGCTGCACCGACCGGCGCTGGAGTGAAATCTACGGAACGTGCCGGACCTATGATCATGAGCGGCTGAATGACGGGGTTCTGCAGGCGGCGGTCAAAGCCGGGCAATGCTCAGGGAAAGACTGGGGAACGCTGCAGATCCGGCTGGGGGCGGTGAGTGGACTGCTGGAGCAGAAGTCGGTGGTGCCTTATGTGCAGGAACAGCTGAAGTCCAAAATGCCTTATCAGCAGCAACAGCAGCAGATGACCCTGCCGGAGCCCTTCGCGACCGAAACCATCACCAAGAAGAAATACTGATACCGCGAGGCGCCTGCCTGCGTGCCCGAATAAAACCCCGTAAAAACCCCGGATACTCTACGGAACAGTCCGAACGAGGGCCCGGAATGAGAAAAACCCCGGCCATAAGGCCGGGGCAATCCCACTCTACGCATCATAGAAGACCCGTCGGTCTTACATGAAGCCTTTGAACTTGTCCTTGAAGCGCGACACGCGGCCACCGCGGTCGAGCATCTTGCCGTCGCCGCCAGTCCACGCCGGATGCGACTTGGAGTCAATATCCAGAACCAGCTTGTCGCCTTCGGCGCCATAGGTGGAACGGGTCTGATATTCGGTGCCATCGGTCATCACAACGGTAACGAAGTGATAATCGGGATGCCCTTCTTTTTTCATAGCCTGGGCCTCTCTATGTAGCCTGGTGTAACGGGTTGAATTCGCACGAGGTGCGCTGGCATGTCTCAGCCATTTTTCGAAGCCCGGCGTGTAACTGAAACAGGACCGCCCTGCAAGGGGGGGCTTGCATTTGAATCCGAAGCGCCCGGCGCAGAAAGACTTCCCCATGGCTGACTCAGAGACCCGCCTCGTCGAGGATCGGCGTACCACGTTGCCCGATGGGGGCGATGCGCTGGGCCGGCCCAAGGCGCGCAGCCTGAAACCCCTGACCCTGCTACTGCCCTATTTCCGGAAACACTGGATAACAGTTAGCGTCGCGGTGGTGTTCCTGCTCCTGGCGGCGGCCTCGAGCCTGCTGATCCCTATCCTGCTGGGGAAGGCGGCTGATGCAGGCCAGTCTGCCGAGGGCAATGTCCAGAATCTTCTGAACCTGATCAACAAGGCGTTTTTTTGGGTTTTCCTCGCGGCGATTGCCTCCGGCACGCTGGGGGCGGTCCGGTTCTACTTTGTGTCGCGCTTCGGTGAGCGCGTGGCCGCTGACCTGCGCCGGGACCTCTATGCCCACCTCCTGAAGCTGTCGCCAGCCTATCATTCCAGGATGCGCTCGGGCGAAGCGGTGTCGCGCCTGACGGCGGATATCACCCTGATCGAAACCTTCCTTGGCACATCGGCCTCGATGGCCGCCCGGACGCTGCTGACCACGACAGGCGCGCTGGTGATGATGATGGTGGTGAACTGGAAGCTCGGCCTGACCCTGCTCGCCATGCTGCCCGTGGCCATCCTGCCTGTGCTGGGCATTGGCCGGATCATACGGAAAATGTCGAACCGGGCGCAGTCGCGCCTGTCAGATGCCGGTGCTGAGGCAGCCGAGGCGCTGGACGCGATCGAACTGGTGCAGGCCTACGGACGTGAGGACGGGCGGCTTGCCTCGTTCACGACGGCTGTGGAGGCGACCTTTGCGGCGGCCATGAAGCGGATCGGGGCACGCGCGCTGATGATCGTCATGGTGTCGGTCCTGCTGTTTGGCGGCTTTGTGGGCGTGCTGTGGCTGGGCGCGCGGGGCGTGGCGACGGGTGAGATGACCTTCGGCAATCTCGCCTCCATGGTCATGTACGCGCTCTATGCGGGCTCCGGCATCGGCATGCTGGCGGAAGTCTATGGCGAAGTGATGCGGGCGGCGGGCGCGGCGGACCGGGCCGCTGAAGTGCTGAACACGGATATCGAGATTGCCGCGCCGGACCACCCGGTGGCGCTGCCCGCCAAAGTGACGGGCGCGCTGTCTTTCGATCACGTGACGTTCCGCTATGGCGAGGAAACGCTCTCGGCGCTGGAAGACTTCTCGCTGACCGTGAAGCCGGGCGAGTTTGTTGCCCTTGTGGGGCCGAGCGGGGCCGGCAAGACCAGCGTGTTCCGGCTCGCGTTGCGCCTGTTCGATCCGCAAAAGGGCACAGTGTCTCTGGATGGTGTGGCGTCGGTTTCGGCGGATCCGGGCGACTGGCGCCACCAGTTTGCCTATGCGCCGCAGGAATCGGCGCTGTTTACCGGCACGGCGGGCGACAATATCGCGTTCGGCACAGACAATCCGGACGCGGCGTTGCTGGAGCACGCCGCGCGCATGGCCGAGGCCATGGACTTTCTCAATGCCAAGGAAGGCCTGGCAACCGACCTTGGCCAGAAGGGGCGCAGCCTTTCAGGCGGCCAGCGCCAGCGGGTTGCTTTGGCGCGGGCGCTTGTGCGCGATGCGCCTGTCCTGTTGCTGGACGAGGCGACGAGCGCGCTCGATTCCGAGAGCGAGGCGGCCGTGCGCCGCGCGATTGCCAATGCGGCCGAGGGCCGCACGACGCTCGTCATCGCGCACCGCCTGTCGACCGTGCGCCGGGCCGACCGGATCGTCGTCATGGAGCAGGGCCGGATCGTGGAAGAGGGCACGCATGACGAACTGGTCGCCAAGGGCGGGCTCTATGCGCGCCTCGCGGAACTGCAATTTGCGAGCGAGCAGGCCTAGCTTTTGCGCAGCTTCCTGACCTTGCCGTCGATGGTGAAGGCAAAGGCGAGCGACAGGATCAGCGGGACCCAGATCGGCAGTTCGCCAAGGCCGGGTGTTTGCAGCGCCGCCGCGAGATGATCGTCAACGCACCACCATAAAAGCCATAACCACATACAGATACTCCTTCTTCCGTACGCCCCGTACGGGGTCAGGATAGGCTGTGCGTGCATAGAATCAAAGAGGTGGAAATATTCGAGCGCCGCCCCTGCCTTCGCAGGGGACACGGGAACGCGGGTTCGTGGAGTTACCAGTTGAGCCGTTCGTAGAGATCGGCTCCGTCGGGGTTATCTGCTTCGATCTGCCTTAGCTTCCAGTCGCGCTTCCATTTCTTCATCTGCCATTCGCGTTGTTTGGCAGCGTCGCGGCTTTCAAACTCTGCATACCAGACCAGCTTCTTGCAGGCGTGGTCACGGCTCCAGCCCGGCAGCAGTCCATGGCGATGTTCGTGTGCGCGCCGGGATATGTTGTCCGTATGGCCGATATAGAGCGCTCCCGTTGTTGGGTTCATCACCATGTAGACATAGAACGCCACCCAGCCCTCCAAATCACACGCGCACTATTCACCGTGTCCCCTGCGCAGGCAGGGGCGGCTTCCGGAACTTTATTCAGCGGCCTGTAAAACCGGTTTCTCGGACTTGGCAGTCGCGCGCTCCGGTTCGAAGACCAGCACGCCATCATCCACCCGGCCATAGCGCAGGTTCATCATGTCGGCTGTGTAGCTCTGGTGGAGCTTCCAGGGGGCTTCCTTGTGCTGGCGGGGGAACTTGTCCATCACGCGCTGGAAATAGCCGGACGAGAAATCGACGAACGGGTCGGTCTCATCGGGGAAGGCATCCAGTTTCGCCGTGACCGAGCCATAGTTGTTGCGATCCATATAGTTGATCAGGCGGCAGACATATTCCGATGTCAGGTCTGCCTTCAACGTCCAGGACGCGTTGGTGTAGCCGAACGTAATCGCCAAGTTTGGCACGTTGGAGACCATCACGCCCTTGTAGTTGAGCAGCGAGCCCGGCGCGGCCTTCACGCCATCGACGCTGACATCAATGCCATTCATGTACTGGAGGTTCAGGCCCGTGGCGGTGACGATAATGTCCGCCTCCAGCGTTTCGCCGGATTTCAGCTCAATGCCGTTCTCGGTAAAGCGGGCGATATGGTTGGTGGCGACGGAGGCCTTGCCGGCCTTGAGCGCTGTGAAGAGATCGGAATCCGGCACGAGGCAGAGGCGCTGTTCCCACGGATTGTAGGACGGCGTGAAATGTTTCTCGACGTCGTAGTCTGGCCCCAACTCTTCGCGGACCATGCCGAGCAGGCGCTCGCGGGCCTTTTCAGGGTTTGCGCGCGTCTGGCGGAAGAAGAATTGCTGGAAGAGGACGTTGCGCCAGCGGATGAGGCCATAGGCCCAGCTGTCGGGCAGCAACTTGCGCAGCTTGTTGGCGAACGTGTCGACGGCCGGACGCGACACGACATAGGTGGGCGAGCGCTGCAGCATGGTGACATGGGCGGCCTTGTCGGTCATCGCGGGCAGCAGCGTCATGGCCGTTGCGCCAGAGCCGATGATGACGACTTTCTTGCCGGAATAGTCGAGCTCTTCCGGCCAGTGCTGGGGATGGACGATCTGGCCCTTGAAGCTGGCCTCGCCGGGGAATTCCGGCTTGTAGCCCTGATCGTAATTGTAATAGCCGCCGCAGAGGAAGAGGAAGCCGCAAGTGATCTGCTCGCGCGCGCCTGACGCGGTTTCCAGCGTGACGTGCCAGGACTGGTCGGCGCCGGACCAGTCGGCGGCGACCACCTTGGTGTCGAACTGTATCTGGTCTGTGATGCCGTATTCATCGGCGGTCTGGCGGACATATTTGCGGATCGACGGGCCGTCAGCGATGGCCTTGGATTCCGTCCACGGTTTGAAATTGTAGCCCAGCGTGTGCATGTCGCTGTCCGAGCGGATGCCGGGATAGCGGAACAGGTCCCATGTGCCACCAATGGCGCTGCGCTGTTCGACGATCCGGTAGGATTTATCCGGGCAGCGCTTGGTGAGGTGCACGGCGGCGCCAATGCCGGAAAGGCCGGCGCCAATGATGAGAATGTCTGTATCTGTCTGGGTCATGCCCGGAATGATACAATGACAGTGTTGATGCCACAAGAATAGATGACGCGAGTGTCACGCTTTTTCGCGTGCTATTTGATGGCGGCGGCCTTGCCGAAGGCGTCTGCGTGGCGAATCTGCTTGCGCACAGCGGGCAGGATGTCCTCGTTGCCCGCGACGATCGAGCCGGTTTTCAGCACATCGCCGCCGTCGATTTCCTCGACATAGCCGCCTGCTTCGCGCACGAGGACGATGCCGGCTGCAATGTCCCATGGCTTGAGGTCGCGCTCCCAGAAGCCGTCAAAGCGGCCAGCGGCGACCCATGCGAGGTCGAGCGCGGCAGAGCCATAGCGGCGAATACCGGCGCAAACGGGCGTCATGGCGGCAATCTCGCGGGCAAAGCCGATATGGGCGGCTTCGGACTTGCCGATCCAGGGCGTGCCGGTGGCGACGACGCTTTCGCTGAGCTTGCGGCGGGCGGCGACGCGCAGCTTGCGCTGTTCAAGCCAAGCGCCGCGGCCGGTTTCGGCCCAGAAAATCTCGTTCTTGGCAACATCGAACACGACGCCGCACAGCAGCTGGCCCTCACGCTCAAGCGCGATGGAGACTGCATAGTGCGGCTGGCCATGGAGGAAGTTCAGCGTGCCGTCGAGCGGGTCGACGATGAAGCGGTTGGACTTGTCCGTGCCTTCAATGATGCCGCGCTCTTCCATGACGAAGCCATAGCCGGGACGGGCCTTGGAGAGCTGGGCGTAGATGATCTCTTCGGCGCGGTGGTCTGCATTGGAGACGAAGTCGCCCGGGCCCTTCTTGGAAACCTGGAGGTTCTCGACCTCGCCGAAATCACGCGCAAGCGCCCGGCCAGCGGCGCGAGCAGCAGTGATCATGACGGAACCGACGGCGGAGGGTTTTGACATAGGAGGTCCTGACTAGTCTGCGCGGCGCAGATAGGTGCTGTCGGCGGTCTGCACGACGATCCGTTCGCCGACGCCCACAAAAGGCGGGACGAGGACGCGGATGCCGCCTTCGCACATGGCAGGCTTGAAGCTGTTGGCGGCCGTCTGGCCTTTCACGACCGGCTCGGTCTCGAGGATTTCGATCGTGACCTGTTCGGGCAGGGCGACACCGATCGGGCGCTCGCCGTAGAATTCGATCGTGACCATCATGCCGTCCTGAAGGAACGCGCCCTGATCGCCGATGAAATCCCGCTCGATCATGATCTGTTCGTAGGTCTCGGTATCCATGAACGTGAACGCGTTGTCGTCAGCGAACAGGTACTGGAAGTCCTTCTGCTCGAGGCGCACGCGCTCGACCGCTTCGTTCGCGCGGAAGCGCGTGTTGGACTTGGAGCCGTTGAACAGGTTGCGCAGTTCAACCTGGTTGAAGGCGCCGCCCTTGCCGGGCTTGACGGCCATGGTCTTGATCGCGCGCCATACGGTGCCTTCATACTCGATCACGTTACCTGGCTTGATTTCATTACCATTGATCTTGGCCATTGAAGTCGTCCTAATTGGGGTTTGGCGCGGCGTAAGCCTTTGCCGCGCGAGGGTCAAGCGGCGGGGTGTTAACGCGAATGCAGGCTGTCCAGCAAGGCGTTGAAGGCAAATACGGCTGCTGCGGCGCCCTGTGGATGGTTCCAGACACCGGATGAGACGGCGAGGAAGTCGGCTCCGGCGGTGACAAGCGGGGCGGCATTATCAATCGTGATGCCACCAATCGCGACGCAGGGCAGTTCCATGGTTTCCTGCCAGAATTCAAGAAGTTCGAGCTCGGCAGGCACGGTGCCCGCCTTGGTGCCGGTCGGATAGAAGGCGCCAAAGGCGACATAGTCGGCGCCCTGTTCACCGGCGGCCATGGCTGTGTGGCGGCTGTTCTTGGCGGTTGCGCCGAGGATCATGTCGCTGCCGACGATTTCGCGGGCCTTTTTGACCGGCATGTCTTCCGGGCCGACATGCACGCCGTCGGCGCCAAGCTCTACGGCCAGTTCCGGGCTGTCATTGATGATGACAGCGGTGCCATAGGCCTGCGCCATGGCCATCACGGTCTCGGTCACCTCGCGCGTAGCGGCCAGGTCGATCAGGCCGTCATCGCCCTTGAGGCGGATCTGGAGGCTGGCGACATCGCCGGCTTCGAGCGCGCCTTCGAGAATGGCAGCGAACTCTGCCACATCAGCGATGCGGGGCGGGGTGATGAGATAGAGACGGGTGCGCTCGCGCGGAGGGATGTTTTCAGCCATGGGCGGGCTCTCTAGCCCAAGCAGGGCAGGGAAGGAAGGCGGCTTTGCCTGTTACTTCGGGCCTACACGCTTTGTGCTGGCCGGATTGCGGGCGAGCGCGGCGCCCTTTCGCATCGGGCGGGGTTCGAGGTCGCCCTTGCAGTTCGGGCAGATGCCGTCGAGCGGTCCGTCGGTGCATTCATCGCAAAAGGTGCACTCGAACGAACAGATGAAGGCGCCGACTTCATCCGGCGGCAAGTCCGCATCGCAGCGTTCACAATTGGGGCGCATCTCGAGCATGGCGGGCCTATTTCTTCTTTTTCATCGGCTTGCCGGACTGGGCGGCGTCGATCAGTTTTTTCTCGTAGGCTTCCGGCGTCCAGTCGCGGCCGAGGAAGTCATGCACGAGTTCGGCGGCGGGCTTTGACGAACCGGGCGCCAGGACATTGTCGCGATAGCGGGCGGCGGTGTCAGGGTCGCGCAGGCCGTTCTTTTCGAACTCGGTGAACATGTCCGTCGAGATCGCGAGCGACCATTGATAGGTGTAATAGATTGCCGAATAGCCATCGAGATGGCCGAAGCTGGCATAGCGGTGGACATCCGGCAGGGACTCGAGCGGGCTGAGGGCGGACTGGCGCTCATTCCAGATTTCGTCGAAGTCGACTTCATCCGGCGGCCGGTTGTAATAATTGAGCGAGACGCCAGCATAGAGAAGCTGGCGCAGCGTGCCGAGGCCTTTGCCGAAGTCGCGGGCGGCGTTCATTTTTGCAACGAGTTCACGCGGGATGGTTTCGCCCTCTGCATTCACGGCGAACTTGGCGAGCGTGTCATAATCCCAGACCCAGTTTTCCAGCATTTGCGACGGGGCTTCGATGAAATCCCATTCGAGATTGCCCATGCTGAGGCTGGCGAAATCAGGCTGGCCAGAGAACATGTCGTGGATCAGGTGACCGAACTCGTGGAGGAATGTCTCGACCTGGCGGTGTTCCATCAGGCCGGTCGTGTGATCGCCTGCCGGAAAGTTGCACATCAACGCGCCGACGGGCACGCCGTCCGAGGTGGGGCCGAAGCGGATCGGGAAGGCGGCGGCGTGCTTGAACTTGCCATCACGTGGATGCATGTCGAGGAAGAAGCGGCCGATCAGTTCGCCATTGCGGTACATTTCGTGGGCGGTGACGCTTTCGTCCCAGACGGGGGCATCGGCCCAGTCGCGGATCTCCACGCCGAACAGGTCCTGCACCAGCGAGAAGATCCCGCTGCGGACATTGTCATAGGCGAAATACTGGCGGACTTCCTGGCTGTCGAGCGCATAGTCCGATTGGCGGATCTGCTCGGCGAGGTAGCTGCTGCTCCATTCCGGTACGGTGTCGGCATCGGGCTGGGTTTCGACGAGCTTGGCGAGAAGGCGCTGGTACTCAATGCCGGCGGCATCTGTTGCGGCGGTTTCCACACGCGACAGGAAGGCTTCAGCGACTTCCGGTGAACCGGTCATCTTGTCTTCGGTGACATAGGCGGCCCAGTTCGGGTAGCCGAGCAGGGTGGCGAGCTCGTAGCGCTTCTCGAGGAGTTTGCGGAGCGGGGCGACGTTTTCAGGATAAGCGCGGTCGCTGTCGACCGTGCGCAGTTGCTTGCGCAAGGCTTCATTCGGCGAATAGCTGTAGATGGGGCCGGTATCGGGATAGTCGGTCGTGATCGTGATCTGGCCATTTTCGTCGGGCTGGTGCGCGTCGATATAATCCTGCGGCATGCCCATCAGGGCATCGACGGATTCCAGAACGACCTTGCCCTGAATCTCGCGGAGGTTCTTGCTGAATTCAGTGCTGATCTCGGCCAGCTCGGCATTGATGGCGCGGACCTTTTCGCGGGTCTGTTCGTCCTTGTCGATGCCCGCGCGGCGGTAGTCGCGCAGCGTGCGCGCGAGCAGGAAGGCTTCGCGTTCATTCAGCGTCGTCGTATCAATGGAGGAGAGCCGCTCGTAGACGGGCCGCGACAGGGAGAGGCGCGTCAGGACGTCAGAGGTGCGCTGCTGGCAGGTGTCGCCTGCTTCCCTTATGGCCGGGTCGGGATTGGCTTCGGCCATGATGGGCGCTTCGCCGTAGCCAACCGACGCGGCAAGATTTGTCAGCGTATCGAGGAAATACATGTCTGCGGCGCCGGCGACACTGTCACGGCCTTCAAGGTCTGCGATCATCTTGTTGGCAAGATCGAGGGCATTGTCGCAGCGCACGGTGAAAATATCGGCGCTGGCAGGGGCCAGAACGAGATCGGCCATCATCGCCCTGGCATCTGTGACGAGCAGGTTTTCGGCTGTAGGGGCGGGCGCTGGCGCGTCGGTCTTCTTGGCGGGCGAGCAGCCAGACGCGCCAAGCAGAAGGGCAGCGGCGGAAGCGGCAATCATTAGGCGTTTCATCTGGCGGTGTTCCTCGACGTGCGGCGAATGTGTCCCCAGGGAGCGCCGCCTTGTTATGCACGGCAACTTGTCCTGCCAGAGCGTCGGTGTCCAGCCCGGCCGACGCAACAAAAAAGGCGGCCCGGAGGCCGCCTTTTTCAAAAACAATATGGCTGAAGATCAGCCGGCTTTCGACGCCTGAAAAATGCCGTCAATCGTGGCCGCAAGTGTGCGATCAAAGTCTGCATCGCTTTGCTTGGCCGAGAGACCTTCGGTGAGGGCGCGGGAGAAGCTGGCGATCATGCCGGTGTTTGACGAGAGCTTGTCGTTTGCCTCTTCGCGGCTGTAGCCGCCCGACAGGGCAACGACACGCATGACGCGCGGGTGCTGGCAGAGCGATTTGTACTGGTTGGCCTTCTCGGGCAGCGAAAGCTTGAGCATGACCTGCTTGTCGGCGGCGAGCGCGTCGAGCTGTTTGGTGATCTCGGCGAGGAGGATGTCCTCGGCTTCGGCCTTGTCGGCGATGGTGATCGTCACTTCCGGCTCGATGATCGGCATCAGGCCGTGGCCAAGGATCTGGCGGCCGATATCGAATTGCTGGGCAACAACGGCGGCAATGCCGACCGGGTTTGCGGCGTTGATGACCGAGCGCATCTTGGTGCCGAAAATGCCTTTGGCGACGGCGCGTTCGAGCAGGTGGTCAAGCTCGGGCATCGGCTTCATGAGCTGGACGCCGTCGGCTTCGTCGGCGAGGCCCTTGTCGACTTTCAGGAAGGGGACGACGCTGCGCTCGTTCCAGAGATATTCGGCTGTTGGCACGCCGTCGATCTCGCCGTCCATCGTGCGTTCGAACAGGATCGCGCCCATGACCTTCTCACCGGTGAAGGCGGGGGACTTGATGATGCGGGCGCGCATCTCGTGGATCTTGCCGAACATTTCTTCGTCGTTGGCGTATTCGCTCTCCTCGACGCCATAGAGGCGCAGGGCCTTTGGCGTGGAGCCGCCCGACTGATCGAGCGCGGCGATAAAGCCGTCCTTGTGGGCGGCCTGTTCGGCCATCTGTGTCTTATCCATGTTCAATACCGCGTCAAAACTCATTGTCTGGGGACCTGCTTGGTTGCTTGCAGGCGGTTGCTTTCAAGTACCGTGCCCAAATGTGGCGTCAACAGGACCGGCTGTGCATCTCTCTGAACCGGGCAAATCGCTGCATTTGCGGGGATTTCGGCGCTTTTGGCACAGGGCGGTGCTGGCGACACGCTGCAAATCGGAATGGACACCGACCAATTCCGGCACAGTCCGATTTCGGGGAAATCGAACGGCGCCGAAATGTGATCGCTATCATTTGGGAGACCCTGCGCGATTTGCCGCAGGGTGTGCCAATCAGGCTCAGCCTTTCAGGGCGTCTACGCCAGGAAGGGGCTTGCCTTCCATCCATTCCAGGAAGGCGCCGCCAGCCGTCGACACGAACGTGAAATCGTTAGCGACTCCCGCATGGTTGAGCGCTGCGACCGTGTCGCCGCCGCCCGCAACGGCGACCAGCTTGCCAGCCTTGGCAAGCTTAGCGGCACTCTGCGCAGCTGCGACCGTGGCCGTATCGAACGGGGTCATCTCGAAGGCGCCAAGCGGGCCGTTCCAGACGAGCGTCCTGGCCGTATCCATCGCGGCGCCGAGGGCTGCGACGGTTTGCGGGCCAGCGTCGAGGATCATTTCATCGTCGGCGACGTCATTCAGGCCGCAGGTGCGGTTGGCGGCATTGGCGGCGAATTCCTTGGCGACGACGAGATCGACGGGCAGGAGGATCTCACAGCCATTGGCCTTGGCGATGGTCTCGATCTCGCGGGCCGTGTCGGCGAGATCATGCTCGCAGAGCGATTTGCCGACCGACAGGCCGCGCGCAGCGAGGAACGTGTTGGCCATGCCGCCGCCGATGGCGAGCATGTCGACCTGCGTCACGAGGTTTTTGAGGAGATCAATCTTGGAGGAGACCTTGGCGCCGCCAACAACGGCGAGCACGGGCTTCTCCGGATTGCCGAGCGCCTTGTCGAGAGCGTCGAGCTCGCGTTCCATCGCAGCACCCGCATAGGCGGGCATGATTTCGGCCAGAACGGCGGTCGAGACATGGCGGCGGTGAGCGGCCGAGAAGGCGTCGTTGACATAGATATCGCCAAGCGCGGCCATTTCCTTCGCCAGCTCCATGTCACCCTTTTCCTCACCGGGGAGGAAACGGGTGTTTTCGAGCAGGATCACGCCTGCCGGTGGCAGGTCGGCAATCGCCGCCTTCACATGGTCGCCCCGGCAATCAGCCACGAAGCTGACATTGGAGCCGAGCACCTTGGCGAAGGCGCCGGCGATGGGCGCAAGGCTCATCTCGGCGACGCGCTGGCCCTTCGGGCGACCAAAGTGTGCAAGCAGCACAACCTTGGCGCCGTGGGTGCGCAGCGTCTGGACCGTTTCGACGGCAGAACGCAGGCGGGTGTCATCGGTGACAAGACCCTTGTCCATCGGCACGTTGAAATCAACGCGCACGAGGGCGGTCTTGCCAGTGAGGTCGCCGGCGTCGGCGATGCGTTTGAAGGTCATCGCCTGCAGGCTCCTAAAGGAATTTCGCCATCACGAGCGCAGTGTCGCTCATGCGGGTCGCGAAACCCCACTCATTGTCATACCAGGTGAGGATCGACACGAAATTGCCGTCCATGACCTTGGTCTGGTCGAGGTGGAAGATCGACGAGCGGTTGTCGTGGATGAAGTCGCACGAGACGTTTGGCTGGTCGGTGAAGCCGAGAACGCCTTTCATCGGGCCGTCATTGGCAGCCGCGATGATCGCATTGTTGATCTCTTCCGGTGTGGTCTTGCGCTTGGCGACGAATTTCAGGTCGACAACCGAGACGTTCGGGGTCGGCACGCGGACCGAAATACCGTCCAGCTTGCCTTTCAGTTCCGGCAGCACGAGGCCGACGGCCTTGGCCGCGCCTGTGGAGGTCGGGATCATCGAGAGGGCTGCAGCGCGGCCCCGGTAGAGATCCTTGTGCATCTGGTCGAGCGACGGCTGGTCATTGGTGTAGGAGTGGATCGTGGTCATCATGCCTTTTTCGATGCCGACCAGATCGTTGAGGACCTTGGCGACCGGCGAGAGGCAGTTCGTGGTGCACGACGCGTTCGAGACGACCATGTCGTCCTTGGTCAGCGTGTCGTGGTTGACGCCGAAGACGATGGTCTTGTCGGCATTGGTGGCTGGTGCGGACACGAGAACGCGCTTGGCGCCTGCAGCAAGGTGGGCAGAGGCCTTTTCCTTGTCGGCGAAGATGCCGGTGCATTCCATCGCGATGTCGATATCGAGTTCGCGGTGTGGAAGGTCTTTCGGATCGCGGATGGCGGTCACGAGGATCGGCTTGCCATTGATGACGATCTTGTCGCCGTCGACCTGAACGTCAGCCGGGAAGCGGCCGTGGACGGAGTCGAAGCGCAGAAGGTGAGCGTTCGTAGCAACGGGTCCGAGGTCGTTGATGGCGACGACTTCAATGTCCTTGCGGTCATGCTCGATGATGGAGCGGAGGACGAGACGTCCGATGCGACCGAAGCCATTGATTGCAACACGTATTGCCATTTTAATTTTTCTCCTCAGGCGGGATATAAGCTGCGACTTTGCAGGCCCTTTACGATGCTGAGGCCCGCCCGTCCACCCGGATGACCTGCGGTATCGAGCCGCAAAACCAGGTATTCCGGGGCGCCTTTCAGCCAGAGCCGGTATTGGGAGGCGCGGCTTGCAAGTTCCGTGCAAAATTTGCATGGACTTGCACTGAGGCGCCTGTATTGCCTGAAGGCCTGATTTGAGAGGTTCGAGGGTGACGGGAGACGTTCCAGACGCGAATATTCCGACTCTGGCGCCGGCTAACCCTGCCGGGCGAACGGTGGGCGACTGGGTATTGTTCTGGTTGCTTAGCCTGATCTGGGCCAGCGCTTACCTTTTCACGCGCGTCGCTGTCGACAAGGGCCATGCTGACGCGGGCCTGCCACCGGAATGGGTGATCTCGGCGCGCCTGACCATCGGGGCCGTGGCCTTGTGGTGTGTGATGCTGGCGACGCGTCAGCGCCCGCCGCCTTTCTCTGACCGTCGCCGCTGGGGCGCCATTGTCGGGATGGGGCTGGTTGGCTCGGTCGTGCCATTCTTCCTGATCACGACAGCGCAGGAAGTGGTCAATTCAAGCCTTGCGGCGCTCTATACATCGGCCGTTCCGATTTTCGTGGCGATTGGCGCGCATTTCATGTTTCGCGACGAACGGATGACCGCAGGTTCCCTGCTGGGCGTGCTGATCGGCTTTGGCGGCGTGGCCTGCCTGTTCGGGCCTGAGGCCATGAAGGGGCTCGGCTCGGCCACGGCGCTGGCACAACTGATGCTGATGGGCGCGACGATGGCCTATGCGATGTCGAGCCTGATTGCACGCGGCGCGCCGGTCATGCGGGCGATACCGTTTGCAACAGCTTTCGTGACGGTCGCGGCGGTCGTCTCGTGGCCGCTGGTATTCCTTGTGGATCCCGGTGAGGTGAATGCGGGCTGGTCGAACTGGCTCGCCGTGGCGGGGCTGGGGCTCGGTCCAACCGCGTTCGCGCAGGCGCTTTACATGCTGCTGATCGCGCGTACGTCGGCGACCTTTCTGTCTCTGACGGGATACTCCATTCCGGTCGTGGCCGCGATTTTGGGATACTTGCTGTTCGGCGAGACGCAGAGCTGGAATGCCCTTGCGGGCTTCGCGCTGATCCTTGGCGGGGTCTGGCTTGCCCGCAATGGCGGGGGTGGACGCCGGGTGGCCTAGAGGCCGAGGCTTTCGAGGATCGTTTCCGTATCGGCGCCAAGGCAGGGCGGATCGAGCCGGGTGCTGGCAGGGCTGTCAGAGAATTTTACGGGGTGTTTCATCGAGCGATAGGCGCCGGCGACGGCGTGGACGCGCTCCTCGAAGAAGCCGACCTGTTGCAGGTGCGGGTCTGTCAGCACTGCTTCCATCGTATTGTAGCGCATGGCCGGGATGTTCGCCGCGTCCAGCAGGACGAGCCATTCATCGGTTGTTTTCGTGGCGGCGACTTCCTCTATGAGGGCATAGAGTTCGGTCACGTGCTCGGTGCGGGCGGCATAGGTGGAGAAACGCGGATCCTGGAAGACGTCGGGGCGGCCACCGATGGTGAAGAACTGTTCCCATTGCTGATCGGAATAGGGAACGAGGCCGATATAGCCGTCCCTGGTGGGGTAGGGCTTGCGGTTGGCATTGATGGAACGGGTGTAGGCGAGGCGGCCATTGCCCGGAATGAAGGTCTCTCCGTAAAGGTTTTCCACCATGTTGAAGAAGGTAAAGCTCTCGAGCATTGGCACCTGAACGAATTGGCCCCGGCCCGTACGCTCCCGGTGAAACAGCGCGGCGAGCGTTGCATAGGTGGCGAACAATCCGACCGTCTTGTCCGCGACGAGGGAGGGGGCGTATTCAGGCGCGCCGCCGGAGCGCATGGCGTTGAGTGCGGCAAAGCCCGAGGCGCCCTGGATCAGGTCGTCATAGGCCTGGCGGTGTTCGTATTCACCGCCGACACCGAAGCCCGCGCAGTGGACGTAGATGATGTCGGGATTGATCGCTTTGACGGCTTCATAGCCGAAGCCGAGACGGTCCATTCCGGCGAGGCGGACATTGTGGAAGAACACGTCGGCATCCTTCAGAAGCGCAGTCAGGGCGGCCTTTCCGGCGTCAGTCTGGGCATCGAGGACGATGGAGCGCTTGTTGCGATTTAGCGCGGTGTAGATGGGGCCGAGGTCGCCTGTGGGGGAGGCGCCGGCATAGCGCATCATGTCGCCCGCCTTGCCTTTCTGGCCCGCCTCGACCTTGACCACATCGGCGCCGAGATCACCGAAGATCAGCGTCGCGAAGGGGCCAAGTACGACCGAACTCATGTCGACAATCTTGATGCCTGAGAGGGGGCCTTTGGGGACTTCATGGGTCATTGCGGGGAACTCTTGTGGTATTCCCGGACCGTTCCGGGGTTATTCCCGGTGACCGTAAGGGTGCGCGCCGGGGGCAACAAGACCGAACGCCGGGTCAGGGCGCAAGGGCGAGGCGGGCGGCTTCGAGATGCGCGAGCTTTGCTTCGAAAGCGGACCAGTCGTCCTCAGCTGCGATCGGCGCCCAGAGGGATTCGACATCCTCTATCAGCATCGTGACGGGCGTGTCGGCCTGGAAATAGGGGAGGGCGAGCCGGTCGGCATGGGTGGCCTCGCGCGCGGCGATAAATTCGCGGACTGGGGCGAAGCTTTCCGTCTGATAGAGCGCGGCCTGAGGCGAGGCTTTCATGCGGGGCTCGCTGGCCTCGCCGGCATAGAGATCGAAGAAGGTCTGCGGCCAGGCGGCGCCGCTCGTCGTCATCCAGCCATAGAAGGCCTGGAGGAAGGTGAGGTCGCCTCGCAGGTCGCCCGAGCCGTGCAGGCCGAGCAGGTGGTGCGTGTGGCCGGCGAAGGATTGCTGGTAGGTAGCCTCATAGGGCGCAAGGCCCCTGGCGAGGTCTTCGGCCTCGGCGAGCGGCAGGAGGGCGGAGGCGAGCTGTTGCAGCGCCCATGCGCCCTGCGTCGGTTGGCGACCGAAACTGTAGAGACCGTTCTGGTCGAAATAGGCGGCGGTGAAGTTCGGGTCTGAGACCGGCAGGAAGCGCCACGGGCCGAAATCGAATGTTTCGCCGGTGACGTTGAAATTGTCGGTGTTCATGACGCCATGCACGAAGCCGGCGGCCATCCACTGGCCGATCATCGCGGCGGTAGCACGTGTGATGGCGGTCAGCAGGTTCACGGCCTTTGCGGCCATGTCTGGTGCGTCGGCGTCCGGATGGAACTCGGCGACGCAATAGTCGACGAGGCGGGCGAGGCCTTCGCTATCGTCGAGATAGGCGCAGCGCTGGAACGTGCCGAAGCGGATATGGCTTTCCGAGAGGCGCACGAGAACGCTGCCCCGGGTGGGGGAGGGCTCGTCATTGCGCGCAAGTTGCTCGCCGGTTTCGACCAGGCTGAAGGCCTTGGAGGTGTGGACGCCGAGGGTTTCCAGATAGGTTGCGGCGAGGATTTCGCGCACGCCGCCCTTGAGCGTCAGGCGGCCGTCACCCTGACGCGACCAGGGCGTCTGGCCGGACCCCTTGGTGCCCAGATCGAAGAGGTTTCCGGCGGCATTGCGCACCTGTGCATAGAGGAATCCGCGCCCGTCTCCCAACTGGGGGTTGTAGGTTCCGAACTGGTGACCGTGGTAGCGCATCGCCAATGGGCGCTGCAGGTTGCCGGGCAGGGGGTCGAATCGGGCGAAATGGTTTACCCATGCGTCATCGTCGAGATTGTCGAGGCCGATGCTTTTCGACCAGCGACGGTTGCGAAAGCGCAACACATGGGCCGGAAAATTTGCCGGTTCTACCGCATCTGCGAAATGATCTGCCAGCGCAAGAAAGGGGACGGGGAGGGGCTGGTCGCGCAACATCCATTCATTTTTGACCTGAATTCAGGCGGTTACGCAATAGATTTGCTGTAATGCATGGCTGAATTGCAATATTGCGGTGCAGCACAGGTCGTCTCTATCGCAGCGGAAAGATGAAGCTAAGGTTAGACGCCAGTGAGGGAGAAAACCGGAAGTCATAATCCGGAGCACGTCACAGGTATAAACGGAGGAAACCAAATGAGATTGACCACACGATTGGTGCTGGGGGCGTCTGCCCTTGCGCTCGCCTCGGCCTTGCCGGCCTTTGCGCAGGAAGAAACAGATGACAGTACACGGAAACTAACGACGGTCACGGTGACCGGTTCGTTCATCCAGGGCACGCCGGAAGACGCCGCCCTGCCAGTGGACGTTCTGACAGCCGGCGACCTGAAACTGGAAGGCCAGCCTTCGATCACGGAACTGATCCGCAACCTCGGCCCGTCTTCGGGCGTGGACGGACAAACAAACCAGTTCTCGTCGAACGGCCTTGAGGGCACATCCAACATCAACCTGCGCGGCCTTGGCCCGGCACGGACACTGGTGTTGATCAACGGCCACCGCCAGACTTACCATCCCTATTCGATCGGCGAGCAGGCACAGTTGTTCGTTGATACGAACAACATTCCTGCGGCCGCCATCGGGCGGATCGAAGTGCTTAAGGATGGTGCTGCGGCGCTTTACGGTTCTGACGCCATTGCCGGCGTTGTGAACTTCATCACCAACCGCGACCTTGACGGCTTTGAAGTCGGCGGCTCCTTCTCGAGCTTTGACGGTTCGGATGGCGACTATGACCTTTCGGCCGCCTATGGCCTGCAGGGTTCGAACTTCAGCTGGGTGACATCGGTTGGCTACAACAAGCGCAGCGAAGTTCTGCTGAGCGAGAAAGACTGGGCCGTCCTGCCTTATGCGGACAATCCGGTTGGTGGCTGGTCTGCGCTGTCGAACCCAGGCCGTTATGTTCCACTCAGTGCCGGTGGAGTTCCCTTGGCCGCGAATGTGAATGACAATGGCTGCGATGAGGTCGGCGGCACTTATGCCACGGCGCTTAACTCGTGCCAGTTCAACTTCACCCAATTCGACAATCTTGTGGAGGAAGAGGAGCGGTATCAGATCTTCTCCGAATACAACCGTCGTTTGGGGAATGGCGCCGAACTGCATTTCGAATTGCTCTATGCCCACACGGACGTGCCAAGCTGGAAGACATCACCTTCCTACCCGCCACAAGTCTTGACGAATCAGGTCCTGCTCGGAAACCATCCGGGCTTCCAGCAGTACGTGGCCGATAATCCGGGGGCGTTTCCGACGGGCACGGCCGCAGCATTGTTTATCGGGCGGTCCTTTGGTTATGGCGGATTCCCTGGCACAGGCGGCGCACAAGAAGGCTATCGCACCAGCGATACCTGGCGCGGTTCGGGCTCCTATGTCGGCGACTTCGACAATGGTGTTCATTATGACGCCGCGCTCAGCTACTCGACCACGGAAGCCGAACGCCTGACGAATGACACATATATTGTGGGTCTTACTTCAGCCTTGCGTGGATTTGGTGTGTGTACGGATCCAAATACCGGTTTCGACCCGGCCACCGGAACACGGCCCTATGCGCCGGGCTATACTGGCGCGCTCACTGCCGGGGCAGGGGGATGCGAATACTACAACCCGTTCTCGAATGCCATTCCAGCAAGTGCTGTGACGGGCGAGCCAAACCCGAATTACGTGCCGGGCCTCGAAAACACAGCTACGCTGGCAGACTGGATGACGGATCCTAGCCTGACAGTTGCCACAACAGACCTCATGGTCTTCGATGGCGTTCTTTCCGGTCAGAGCAATGTGCAGGCTGCTGGCGGCAGCGTCGGTTGGGCTGCAGGTGTTCAGGTTCGCCGCGAAAGCTATAAAGTCGAACCCTCGCCGCTGACAGACCTGACCGTCACGCCCGGACCCGGTGGAACGGGCCCTTACTCGTTCCTTGCCGGCACGGTACCGGCAGACGAAGACCAGACCATCTTTGCTGTCTTCGGCGAACTTCAGGTGCCACTCTATGACAATCTGAACATGCAGTTTGCCGTTCGCTACGAAGATTACGGCGGCGATATCGGTTCGACCTTCGACCCGAAAGTGGCGGCCAAATGGGATGTGACGGACAATTTCGCCCTGCGCGGTTCGGCCCAGACCTCCTTCAAGGGGCCAACGCTGAACCAATTGAGCGGCGTCGGAACGACACTGCAGTTCATCTCGGCAGCTTCGGCCTTCAAGGCAGTTGATACGTTCGGCAACCCGGCCCTCAAGCCGGAATCGGCGTTCAGCTTCAACCTTGGCGGCATCTATGAAGTGAACAACTTCTTCGCCTCGCTCGACTATTACAATTTCGATTTCTCCGATCCGGTCATCGTGGAAGAGCAGTCGAACATTGTGAACGCGGCGGTTGCGGCCATCAATGCGGGTGATTTTGAGAACCCGATCCTGACACGTATCACGTTCAACGATCCGGCTGCCGTTCCTGCAGCAAGCCAGATCTCGCGTGTCCGGACGAACATCACCAATGGTCCGGACATCCAGACGTCCGGTCTTGACCTGCGCCTCCAGAACAGCTGGGATATGAGCAACAATGCTGAACTCTCGGTCGGTGCCGATGCCACTTACATCATCGAGTACCAGGTCGACCCATACTTCGTTGAGGGCCTGCCAATCGGCGGGGGTGACTATGTCGGTCAGTTCAACCGGGGCAACTTCACCCGGTCCATGCCGCAGTGGAAAGCAAACCTGTTTGCGAACTATGCACTCGGGGAGCATAACTTCCGCGTCGTGATGCGTCACATCGACAGCTACAAGGATGAACGCGCCGCGGCTGCCCGTGGCGGCGTTGGCGAGAAGATCGACAGCCAGACGACATTCGATCTGTTCTATAACCTGCAGACTGAAATGATCGGTGGTTTCGAGCTTGGCCTGTCAGTGGTCAACGTGACGGACGAAGACCCGCCATTCGCGGCCTTCGATGTCAACTACGATCCT
>Ga0181375_1000021_pt1 | contig 139819 bp, 129 predicted proteins | sample LowvirmetaG_FD_130090 | JGI IMG/M metagenome (GOLD analysis project Ga0181375, IMG submission 130090) | Marine viral communities from the Subarctic Pacific Ocean - Lowphox_11 viral metaG | ecosystem: Environmental > Aquatic > Marine > Oceanic | place: Subarctic Pacific Ocean | collected... | reverse complement strand
TGAAAGACAGCAAAGTCATCGTCGCCATCAACAAGGACGAAGAAGCCCCGATCTTCCAAGTCGCCGACTTCGGCCTCGTCGCGGATCTCTTCGACGCTGTGCCCGAATTGACTGAAAAGCTCTAAAAGGATTGTGCCATGACCTATCACGCCCCTTTGCGCGAAATTAACTTTATCCTTGAAGACCTGTGCAACCTGTCCGGGCTCTCCGCGCTGGACGGGTTTGAGGATTTCACGCCTGAAACCATCGAGGCCATTCTGCTTGAGGCCGGAAAATTCGCCAATGACGTTCTGGCGCCTTTGAACCATCAGGGCGATGTCGAAGGTCTTGGCTTCAAAGACGGCAAGGTCACCATGCCACGCGGCTGGAAGGAGGCCTACGCCAGCTTGGTTGAGGCGGGTTGGAACAGCCCCGCCGCAGACCCCGAATTTGGCGGTATGGGGCTTCCGGTGTTGGTCAACACCTGCATCCAGGAGCTGTTCAATGGGGCGAATATCTCGTTTCAGCTCTGCCCCTTGCTGACCCAAGGCGCTATCGAAGCACTGGCCGCCTATGCCAATCCGGCGCTTCAGGCGGTCTATCTTGAAAAGATGGTTTCGGGCGAATGGGCCGGTACGATGAACCTGACCGAACCTCAGGCCGGGTCGGACCTGTCGCAGGTGCGTTCCAAAGCGGTGCCAAAGGGTGATCATTATCTGATCAGCGGCCAGAAGATTTTCATCACCTATGGCGAACACGATATGGTCGACAACATTGTCCATCTCGTCTTGGCGCGTTTGCCCGATGCGCCCGAAGGCACCAAAGGCATTTCCCTGTTCGTGGTGCCGAAATTCTTGCCGGATGCCGAGGGTCAGCCGGGGGTCGCCAATGACCTGCGCTGTGTGTCGATTGAGCACAAACTGGGCATTCACGCCAGCCCGACCTGCACCATGGCCTATGGCGATAATGAGGGCGCTATCGGCTATTTGGTCGGTGAGCCGAACCGTGGCCTGCAGTATATGTTTGCGATGATGAACAACGCGCGGCTGAACGTCGGGCTTCAGGGCATCGGTGTGGCCGAACATGCGTTTCAAACCGCCGCCATGTATGCCGCCGAGCGCAAACAGGGCGCGGTTGCCCATGGCACTGCGCCCGCGCCGATCATCCAGCACCCCGATGTCAAACGGATGCTGGGCGTGATGAAAGCGCAAACAGAAGGCGCGCGTATCCTTGCCTTACGCGCCGCTTTGTCCATCGACATGGCCGAACACGCGCCTGACGCGGACATCCGCGCCCGCCACCAACGCCGGGTGGATTTGCTCATCCCGGTGGTCAAAGCTTGGTCGACCGAAATGGCTGTCAGCGTGGCCTCGCAGGCCGTGCAGGTGCATGGCGGCATGGGCTATGTCGAGGAAACCGGCGTGGCGCAGTTTTATCGCGATGCCAAAATCACCACGATCTACGAAGGCACGACCGGCATTCAGGCGATGGACCTTGTTGGGCGTAAAATTTTGCGGGATCAAGGGCTTGCGGTGCGTGAAATCGTATCGGACATCCGGGCCAGTGCGAATGCTTTGTCGGGTGAGGTGGTGGGGGCGCTTGACGTCAATCTCATGCGCCGCAGTGCCCATGAGGCCGCTGATCTGATCGAAAAATCCTGTGAATGGTTGCTTGCGGCTCAGGTCACGGATGCTGCCTTGCCGCTGGCTGCCGCGCAAAGTGTGATGGATGTGTTCGGCATGAGCCTTTCGGCGTGGTGCCTGATCGACAGTGCGGCGGCTGCGTCGCGCCATCTTGCCGTGGGGGATGGTGACGCTGCGTTCTGGCGCTATCGGATATCCTTGGCCGAATGTTTCATCCATCATATTTTCCCGATGTCACAGGCGCGTCTGACCACCATGCGCAATGGATCGTACAGTGTGATCGGGCTTGAGCCTGACATGTTGGCCCAGGCAAGCTGATCGGATTTCGGCCCCGCCGCAGCGATGGCGCGGGGCCTTTCACAAAAGGATAAGAGATGACTGATATTGTAATTCTGGGCGGGGCCCGGACCGCGATTGGCACCTTTGGTGGCGCATTGGCTGGGATGCCGCCGATTTCGCTTGCGGCGCATGTGACCAAGGCGGCTTTGGAGCGTTCAGGCACCACGCCGGACCAGATCGGCACCGTGGCCTTTGGCCATGTGTTGAACACCGAACCGCGGGACATGTACCTCAGCCGCGCCGCCGCGATCGAGGCCGGGATGGCGGTTGAGACCCCGGCGATGAACGTGAACCGACTGTGTGGCTCTGGCATTCAGGCCATCGTGTCTGTGGTGCAATCCTTGATGCTTGGCGATGCCGAGTTTGGCCTTGCCGGTGGCGCGGAATGTATGAGCCGCGCGCCTTATATCGTTCCCGCGATCCGCTGGGGGCAAAAGATGGGGGACACAGGTGCGACCGACATGATGCTCGGCGCGCTGACTTGCCCGTTTGGCACCGGACATATGGGCGTGACCGCCGAAAATGTTGCGGCGGAACACGGCATCACCCGCGAGGCGCAGGATGCCTTTGCGCTTGAAAGTCAAAACCGCGCCGCTCAGGCGATTGCCGAGGGCCGGTTTGCCAGCCAAATCACCCCGGTCGAGATCAAGACCCGCAAGGGCGTCACCCTGTTTGACACCGATGAGCACCCCAAACCAAGCTCCATCGAGGCACTGGCCAGCCTGCGCACCGCGTTCCAAAAAGACGGCACGGTGACGGCGGGCAACGCATCGGGGCTTAATGATGGGGCCGGGGCGATTGTTCTGGCACGGCGCGATGCAGCCGAAGCGGCGGGTCTGACCCCGAAATTCCGCATCGTTGGCTATGGCCACGCCGGTGTGCGCCCTGAGGTGATGGGCATAGGTCCGGTGCCCGCCGTGCGCAATTTGATGCAGAAAACCGGCCTCTCGGCGGGGGCTTTTGATGTGATTGAATCAAACGAGGCCTTTGCGTCTCAGGCGATCGCGGTCAGCACGGAGCTGGGATTTGATCCCGCACGGGTGAACCCGAATGGCGGTGCCATCGCGCTTGGTCACCCGATTGGGGCCACGGGCGCGATCATCACGCTGAAACTGATGTACGAGCTTGAGCGCATTGGCGGCCGCTATGGTTTGGCGACGATGTGCATTGGTGGCGGGCAGGGCATCGCGCTTGCCATTGAGCGGCTGTAAAACACGCGCGGGGCCGGGGATCAAACTCCGGCCCCGCGTTTAAACGATCCCTTCGAAAGGCCTTTTGAGATGACCAAAGCAGAGCCCATCGCAGTCGAACAACGTATCGCTTTTGGCGACTGCGATATTGTGGGCATCGTCTACACCGGGCGTCTGCTCAACTATGGGGTTGAGGCGATTGACGAATTTTACAAACAGGTGGTCGGGGGCGGGTGGTTCGAATTTTGTACGGACCACAAACTTGCGACGCCCTTTGTGAATGTGACTGTGGATTTCCGCAAACCTGCAACGCCGCGTGACAAGCTGATTTGTCACGTTGCGCCGACCCGGCTTGGACGCACCTCGATCGTCTTTTCCGTGGTCGGCAGGCAAAACGATGCGATCTGTTTTGAGGGCAGCTATACCTGTGTGTTCACCTCGATGGACACGCTGGAAAAACAGGCCCCGCCCGATTGGCTCGCCGAGGCGATTGCCCCTTGGGTCGGTTAAATGTCAGGCAGGGCTGTTTTTAGACGATAATCCGAGGATGTGGTGGGTCTGCCCCGACGTCTTGGCTTTGAGCATCCGCGCGTCAACAAAATGCCGACCGCAGCATGTGCGCGGTCGGCTTTATATGTCATAAGGCGCAATCGCGCGGGGATCAGTGCGCGACCATCACATGGCGCACGACGGAATAATCTTCGAGCGCATAGGACGACATGTCCTTGCCATAGCCGGATTGTTTCATCCCGCCATGGGGCATCTCGTTGGTCAGCATGAAATGAGTGTTCACCCAAGTGCAGCCATATTGCAGACGGGACGCGATCTGCATGCCTGTGGAGACGTCTTTGGTCCAAACTGAGGACGCCAGACCGTAGTCGCTGTCATTGGCCCATGTGATCGCCTCCTCCGCATCCGCAAAGCGGGTGACGGAGACGACAGGTCCGAACACTTCGCGCCGGACAATCTCGTCCGTTTGCAACGCGCCCGCGACGACGGTTGGTTTGTAAAAGAAGCCGTCGCCATCGGGGATGTCGCCGCCTGTGGTGATCTCGATGTGATTGGCCTCGCGCGCACGGGCCACGAAACTGGCGACCCGATCCCGTTGGCGCAATGAGATGAGCGGACCCATTTCATTGAGGCTGTCATCCGGGTTGGCATATTCGATCTGCGAAACGGCATCGGTGAGTTTGCCGACGAAATCATCATAGACCGAGGCCTGCGCATAGATGCGGCAGGCGGCGGTGCAATCCTGACCCGAGTTGTAGAACCCAAAGGCGCGCAGACCCTCGACCGTGGCGTCAATATCGGCGTCCCCCATCACGATGACCGGGGCTTTGCCGCCGAGTTCGAGATGGGTGCGTTTGATTGTTTTATTGGCCGCATCCAGAATTTTGCGCCCGGTGGCGATGTCGCCAGTGAGCGAAATCATCGCCACTTTCGGGTGGTTGATCAAGGCGGAGCCGACGGTTTCGCCACGCCCAAGGATGATGTTCACCACACCTTCGGGCAGGACATCGGCAAAGATCTTGGCCATCGCCAGTGCGGTGAGCGGCGTTTGTTCGGAGGGCTTGAACACCACCGTGTTGCCCGCCGCAATCGCCGGGGCGATTTTCCACGCCATCATCATCAAAGGATAGTTCCACGGCGCGATGGAGGCGACAACGCCGATGGGATCGCGGCGGATCATTGAGGTGTGACCTTCAAGATATTCGCCCGCAACCGGCCCGGTCATGCAGCGCACGGCACCGGCGAAAAAGCGGAAGCAATCGACAATGGCGGGCAATTCGTCGTTGAGCGCCAAAGGCCCCGGCTTGCCACAGTTGAGCGCTTCGAGCCCGGCAAGGGTTTCGGCCTGCGCCTCGATCCGATCCGCGAGTTTCAACAAATATCCCGAGCGCGCGGCGGGTGTAGTGCGCGACCATTGTGCAAAGGCTTTCTCCGCCGCCATCACCGCCGCTTCGACTTGGGTCAATGAGGCCTCGGGCAGGGTGGTGATGATCTCACCTGTGCGTGGATTAAAGATGCTTTCTTCGGTTTCGGTGCCGCGGACGAGCGTGGCGCCGATCAGCATTTGGGTGTCCATGAGAGTCTCCCTGTTTTCGTTATTTATCGGAACCGGCGGTATGTTCGCCGTCGCGTGTGAGGTAATAGGCGGCCAAAATTGGCAGCACGGTGACGATCACCACCGCCATGGCAACCACATTGGTCACCGGGCGTTGACGGGGGCGGACAAGTTCTTCGAGCATCCAGATCGGCAGGGTGGTTTGGTTGCCTGCGGTGAATGTGGTGACGATCACCTCATCGAAACTGAGCGCAAAGGCCAACATCCCACCCGCAAGCAAAGCGGTGGCGATATTGGGCAGGATGACGAGCACAAAGGTCTGAACCCCATCCGCGCCCAAATCCATCGCCGCATCAACCAACGCGCCAGAGGTCCGGCGAAACCGCGCCACCGCATTGTTGTAGACGATCACGATACAGAAGGTGGCGTGACCCAACACGATGGTCCATGTCGAAAACGGAATGTCCAAAAGCGAGAAGGCCGAGCGCAGAGAAATCCCGGTGATGATGCCCGGCAAAGCGATGGGCAGGATCACCAAAAGTGAAATCGTTTCACGGCCAAAAAAGCAAGACCGCGCCACGGCAGCGGCGGTGAGCGTGCCCAGGATCAAGGCCAGCGTGGTGGAAATCGCCGCGACTTTCAGCGACAGAGTCAAAGCCTCCCAGACATCCGCACGCCCTAAGGTGACGCCAATCCATTTCGTGGTCAGGCCGGGCGGCGGCCATTGAAAGCTCTTTTCCTCGGTGGTGAAGGCATAGACAAAGATCAGCGCAATCGGGGCCAAGAGAAAGATCAGCCCGCCGATGGCCGCAAATTTCAGGCCCAAGGGGGCGCGGGTGTTAGAGTGCATCGAAAGCCCCCATTTTACGTGCGCCCCAGAGGTAAATCCCCATGATGACGATCGGAACGACGGTGAACGCGGCGGCCAGCGGGATGTTCCCGGCGGTGCCTTGTTGGGTGTAAACGGCTTGACCGATAAAGAGCCGTGAGTTGCCGACGATCTGCGGCACGATGTAATCGCCCAAGGTCAGCGAAAAGGTAAAGATCGATCCGGCAATGATCCCCGGCAGAGCCAGCGGAAACAACACCATGCGGAAACTTTGGCGCGGTGTGGCGCCAAGATCAGAGGCCGCTTCCAACAACGCCCCCGGCACGCGTTCAAGTGATGCCTGAACCGGGATGATCATGTAGGGCAGCCAAATATAGAGGAACACGAGGAAGGTGCCGGTATAGCTGACCGAGAGGGAATTGCCGCCGATGACGGGCAGGCTGAGCAGGCCGTCCAACAGCCATGTCAGATGCAGCTTGGCAAAGAGCCACGTCAGAATGCCCTCTTTCGCCAACACCAATTTCCACGCATAGACCTTGACCAGATAGCTCGACCAAAGCGGCAACATCACCCCGATGTAAAACAGCGCCTTCCATTTGCCCTTGGCATAGCGTGCCGCGAAATAGGCGATGGGAAAGGCCAGTACGGCGGCGGCGATGGTGACCGCGGCGGCCATGGAGACCGTGCGTAAGATGATGTCGAGGTTATAGGGGCGCAGCAATTCGCCGTAGGTCTTGAACGTAAACTCGCGCACGACGATGCCGGAGAATTCGTCGATGGAGAAAAAACTTTGGATCAAGAGCGCGATCAGAGCGCCGATATAGACGATGCCAAGCCAAAGCGTGATCGGCAGCACCATCAGGAACACGAACATGCGCGGGTGACGGATCACCCAATCGACCGTGCGCGACAGTGGCCCGCTTCTGGGCGTGAAAATCGCCGGTTGCGTGGTGTCAAACCCGCTCATGCCTCATGCTCCATGAGATGCGCGCGCGATGGCTCCCATGACACATGGGTGGTCTCGCCAATCTCGGGGGTGGTTTCATGCGCCGGGATGAGCGCGGTCAGGCTTTGACCGTTGACATTGAGCGACAGTTTGGTCACGCGCCCGTGGAAAAACTTGCCGGTCACCGTGGCCTCGCGCCCAGATGCATCCAGGATGATGTCTTCGGGACGTAAAGAGGCCCATTGGCCAGCGGTCCCAACCCCGGCCAGATCGGCAGGCACCACATTGGAGGAGCCAACGAAATCCGCGACGAACTTTGATGCGGGGCGGCGATAAATATCTTCGGAACTGCCGATCTGTTGGATTTTGCCGCCCGCAAACACCGCCACGCGGTCTGCCATTGAAAGGGCTTCGTCCTGATCATGGGTCACGAACACAAAGGTCAGACCCAGCGCGCGTTGCAGCTTGCGCAGCTCTTCTTGCATCTGTTCGCGCAGCTTGAGATCAAGCGCACCCAGCGGTTCGTCCAACAGCACAACCCGAGGTTTGTTGATCAACGCCCGTGCCAAGGCCACGCGTTGACGTTGACCGCCCGACAATTCGCCCGCCCGGCGCGCGCCGTAGCCCGCGAGTTCAACCAGCTCAAGCGACTCTTCGGCGGCACGGTGACGTTCGGCGCGCCCCACGCCTTTGACGCGCAGGCCAAAGGCCACGTTGTCGAGCACATTCATATGCGGGAACAGGGCGTAGTTTTGGAACACCGTGTTCACATTGCGCAAATACGGCGGCACACCCTCGGCGCGCTCGCCAAAAATCTCGATACGCCCGGCGGTTGGTTGTTCGAACCCCGCAATCAGGCGCAGACAGGTGGTTTTGCCAGAGCCGGATGGGCCAAGCATGGCAAAGAATTCACCATCGCGAATGGCCAGATCGACCTCATCTACGGCTTTCACGGTTCCGAAATGGCGCGATACGCCTCGGAAGGTCACTGCATCAGTCATTGTCCGTCTTTCAGGGTCAGTCTTCAGGGAGAAAGGTCGGGCCGGCCCGAAAAGGCCAGCCCGTGGGGGGGGAAGGATCAGCGGCCGCCAATCACGCCGATGTAGTCAGAGACCCAGCGGTAATACGGCACACAGGTGCCTTGGCTTTCGCAGCTTGAAACCGGAGTTTGCCAGAATTTGATCCGGTCAAAATCGTCCAAACCGTTCTCGGAACAGCCTTCGGCGGTCTGCATGCCAGAGCCATCGGTACAGGCCTCCGGCACAGACGGCACCGCGCCAAACCAGACGGAGAGATCCGATTGCAGGTTGGAGTTCAGCGAATGCTCCATGAACTGATAGGCGCAATTCGGGTGCTCGGAATCCGCGTGCAACATCAACGTGTCGGCCCAACCGCTCGCGCCCTCAGACGGGATGGTGGAGGCGACCGGCACTCCGTCGGCTTTCAACAGATTGACCATGAACGGCCAAGACGAGGATGCCACCATGCCTTCGTTTTTGAAATCGTCGATCTGGATGAATGCATCATGCCAGTAGCGCGATACCAAGGTGCGCTGGGTGCGCAACACGTTCAGCGCGGCTGCGTATTGATCTTCATTCAACTCATAGGGGCTTTCGATGCCAAGCTCCGGCTGATGCGTCATCAAATACATCGCCGCATCGGCAATATAGATCGGGCCATCATAGGCCTGCACCCGGCCTGTGTTGCTTTCGCCATCTGGCAGGGTCATTTCTTCGAACACCACATTCCAACTGGTCGGAGCCTCTGGGAAAACCTCGGTGTTGTACATCAACACGTTCGGACCCCACATGAATGGCGTGCCATAATGGGTGCTTTTGACCGTGTGCCACGGCGCGTCTTTCAGGCGGTCATCGACGCGCGACCAGCTTGGGATCAGGTCAATATTGATCGGCTGGACCCGGCCGCCCGCGATCAGACGCAGCGAGGCATCGCCCGATGCGGTCACCAAATCAAAGCCGCCTTCGTTCATCAGCGCGACCATTTCATCCGAGGTGTTGGCGGTTTTGATCTCGACCTTACAGCTTGTGGCCGCTTCGAATTTGGTCACCCAATCAAAGGCCGCATCGGTTTCACCGCGCTCGATATAGCCCGGCCATGCGACGATGGAGACGGTGCCTTCGCCCGCGCCAAGTTCGGTCATCATATCGGCGGCAGAAAGTGGCACGGCGGTGGCGGCGACGAGTGCAAGACCGGAGGCACACCCTTTGAAAATCTTTTTCATCTTCGGTTTCCCTGTTGCTGCGGGAGTCAAAGCCCCCTTGGGCGACAGGGTGGGAGAACGGGTCCGATTTCACAAATTCAATTCTCAGGTTTTGGGTATCGGAAAAATTGATACCCATGAATTACTTCGTGTTTTTATGGGTTTGTGCCGCCAAAACAAATTCACGCGTCGGACGGGACAGCGGCGAGCCTTTGCGCCAAACGGTTCCAACCTGCACAACGGGGAGGCTTCCCGATACATCGCGCGACACAATCCGGTCACCTTCAAGCGACCAGCGACGATACACCATCTCCGGCAAAAGCGCGATTCCCGCACCCGTCGCCACCAAAGAGCGCACCGCCTCCACAGAGCGGGTGCGAAACGCGACACGCGGGCGGGCGCCAAAGGCCGAGAGCAATTTGCGCGTGGCCTCTTCGATCTCATCAATCCGCAGCATGATCATCGGCTCATCGGTCAGATCCTCGATCGACACCGAGGGCCGGGTGCTCAACTCATGCCCGTTGGGCAGCCAAAGCTGATAGGGGGATGTGTCGATGATTTCGGTCTGAAGCGCCATGCGGTCGCGCAGATTGGTGGTCACCATCACCGCCACATCCAATTCTCCGCCGATCAATAGATGCTCAAGATAATCGCCGCTGTCCTCGACCGCGGTCACTTCGACCTTGGGATTGGCGCGGCGAAACCGGGCCAGAATATCGGACAACACATAGCCCGCGACCAAGGAGGTCACGCCAACATGCAAAGTGCCGGACAGGGTTTCGGCCTCTTGCGTCAGGGCAAGGCGGGCATCCGAGACACCGGCCAAAATACCGGTCGCGTGACGCAGAAATTGATGGCCTTTGTGGGTGATGTCGAGGCCGCGCGGATGGCGGTCAAACAGGGACACGCCAAGGTCGGTTTCCAGCTCGCGAATGGCCTCTGTCACCGCCGATTGCGAGATCGCCAGGGCCTGTGCCGCCCCGGACACGGTGCCGACCTCCGCCACGGCGATGAAATAGCGCAGTTGCTTGAGTGTGAACGCCATGTGTTTCCCTTCCGCCGGTCCGTTGTGGGACAGAACGCGCCTGTTTCCGCCCGTGCCACAGGTAGGTTGCAGGCGGCTCAGGTTGTCAAGCGAGGACGTGGCACTGGGACGTGACACTGGGGTGTGACGCAGAGGGGCCGGATGGGGTTTGGCGCGGGTTACTGCGGCACCACGACAAAGCCCTGACGTTCGAACGCCGCGCGGGCCGGACCGCTACGCAGGTAATCCAGAAACGCCTGTGTCGCCTCATCGTCGTGCTCGGCAATCGCGGCGGCGGGATAGACAATCGGCGGGTGGGTTTCGGACGGAAACGTTGCCACAATGTGTACGTCATCTTCGGCCGCCGCATCCGTGGCGTAGACGATCCCAAACGGCGTTTCTCCCAAAGCCACAAGCGAGAGCGCGGCGCGGACATTGTCGGTTTGGGCCACCAAAGGGGAAAGTTGATCCCATAGACCAAGCGTCTCAAGTGCTGCTTTGCCATAGATCCCCGCCGGAACCGCATCGACCAGCGCCATGGCCAGCCGATCCTCGCCAAGCGCCTCTGGCAGATCAGAAATCGCCATTAGGCTGGTGTCTTGGCCATGGGCGATGAGGACAATCGAATTGTTCAAAAGATCAAAGCGCGAGCCTTTGGAAAGAAGCCCGTCGTTTTCCAAAACATCCATCCAGTCGGGATTGGCGGAGATGAACACATCCGCAGGCGCACCCTGTTGGATTTGCCGCGCAAGGGCGGAGGAACCGGCGAGCGAGACGATGAGGTCATGCCCGGTGTCGGTTTCAAACCCCTGTTCGATGTCGACCATCGCAGTGGTCATGCTGGCGGCGGCAAAGACGATCACCTCTTCGGCGTGGACGGCGAGCGGGGCACAGGTCAAGGCGAGGGCGGCGGTGAGGCGGGCAAAGGGCCGGGACACGAGCAACTCCGTTCAATATGTTTGTATAAACATATCGCAGCCCATCACTGATCTGGCAAGCGCTATTTCCCTTCGGACATATCGCCTAACAGCGCCGCAATCGCTTCGATCTGCTCAGACCCCGCCGCAAGTGCGCGCTGCTCAAGCGCGCGGTAATGAGATAAAACCGCCTCTCCCGTCTCCGACAGATGCGCCCCACCGCCCTGTGCCCCACCCCGCGACGAAATCACCAGCGGCGCCCCAAAGGCCGCATTCATGTCTTCGACCAGCGACCAAGCTCGTTTGTAGCTCATCGACATCGCACGACCCGCGGCGGAAATCGACCCGGTGTCACGAATGCCCGCAAGCAAATCGGCCTTGCCGGGGCCAAGCATCAACCTGTCCCCGAAATGCAACCGCAGGCGCATCCTGACCTCTGTGATATGGTTTTGCTCTGAATTCATAACGTGACTGTGCCGTGTCTGCGGGGCAATCGCAACGCCAACCTACCCGGCGCTCACACCAAAAATCATCCCGACCCCTGCCGTGGCCACCATGGCCAAATCGGCTTGGTTCGTATCGGTTTGCGACCACACGGACACATAGTCCCCCGCCTACGCGGTGGCACTGAGGCCCTTGGGCGTGATGCGTAAGGCCCGCAGCGCATTCAAGATGACGGCGACGTCGATCACCTCTTGCAACAGCGCGCCTTGCACCGGCGTGAGGTATCCAAAGGCCGCCGCGATCATGCCCAAGACCGACAAGCCAATCCCGGCAATCACGCTTTCAACGGCAATGCGGCGGGCGGCGCGGGCAATCTCGATCCCCGGTCCAAGCCGGTCGATCCGATCCACCAGCAAGACCACATCGGCGGCCTCCGCCGAGGCGGCGGCCCCCCGCGCGCCCATGGCGACACCGACATCGGCGGCGGCCAGGGCGGGCGCATCATTCACCCCATCGCCGACCATCATCACCGGGCCATTTTTGCGCTCGGTCAGAACCAAAAGCACCTTTTGATCCGGCGACAACCCGGCCCGAAGCGCATCAAGACCAAGCCCCTCGGTCACCCGTTCGGCCACGTCTGCACGGTCTCCGGTGGCCAACACGATCCGCTCAATCCCTTGGGCGCGTAGCCCGGCCAGCATGGCCTTTGTGCCCTCGCGCAGCGGATCGGCCATGACAAGATGCCCGGCCATTTGCCCATCTATCGCCAAAGCCACAAGCACCGACCCCGCAGACCGCATGGGGTGTGGCGCAGGCCCTGTCACATGCTGGGCGATCAAATCTGTGCCACCCACGACGACGGCATGACCTTCGACCCTGCCGCTGACGCCTTCGCCGGGTGTTTCAACCACATTGGTGGGCAGGGGCAGGGACATCCCCTTGGCTTTCGCGGCGGCGACAACCGCCTGTGCGACCGGGTGTTTTGACGCCTGATCAAGTGCTGCGGCGAAGCGCAGAATGTCGGTGTCGCTGTGCGTGTTTTGACTGTCGATGCGGATGATTTGTGGCCGCCCATCGGTGAGTGTGCCGGTTTTGTCCAGGATCAGCGTGCGACTGCGCGCCATGGTTTCAAGCGGACCTGCGCCCTTGATCAACACGCCAAAATGCGCCGCACGCGACAGGCCTGCGGTCAGGGCAACGGGCACGGCAAGGATCAGCGGGCAAGGGGTTGCCACGACCAAAACCGCCACCGCGCGGATCGGATCGCCGGTCAGTCCCCAAGCGGCCCCGGCAATCACCACGGTGACGATCAAAAACCCCAAAGACCAACGATCCGCCAGCCGCGCCATCGGCGCTTTTGACCGCTGGGCCTCTTCGACCAGGCGGACAATCCCGGCATAGGTGCTGTTTTTGGCGGGCTGGGTTGCGGTCAGATCAAACGGCGCGCCCGCATTGGTCGAACCGCTCATCGCCTCCGCGCCTTGCGCCAAACGCACCGGAAGCGACTCGCCGGTGAGCGCAGAGGTGTCGACAAAGGCGGTCTCGGAGGCAATCACGCCATCGACGGGCACCACATCGCCTTGACGGATCAGCAAAAGATCACCGGGGAGGATGTCGTCCAGCGGCACGTCTTCCAGCCCACCATTTTGGTGTCGGGTGGCTGTGCGTGGCACGCGGGACAACAGGTCATGCATCTCACGGCGGGCGCGGCCCTCGGCCATGCTTTCAAGAAAGGTGCCACCGGAATACATCACGGCGACAACCGCCGCCGCCATGGTTTCACCAAAGCCAAGCGCCGCCGACATCGACAGGGCGGCGACAATATCAAGCCCGACCTCTCCGGCGCGCAGACTGCGCAGAATTTCGATCAAAAGCGCGATCAACACCGGAAGAACGCCGAAGGCCCAGACGAGGGTCGCGAGGTCTTTGAGACCCGCGAAAAACAGGCCAAGCCCGATCACAAGCCCGGCAATCGCCAGCCCCAAAAGCCCGGTTTTCATCCGCTCAATCCGCGCAAAGTCCATTATATGGCTCTCCCTGGGGCATTTGCCGCCGCGTCCTCATCGGCAAACACGCGGCCGACGCCAAGGCTGCGATATTCCGTTTGGCTCACGCGGAGCAAGAACAAGGCCTCCAAGCCTTGCGCACGGGCAAGGGCCGCGCCCTGTTCCGCGCCGAGCACCATCAATGCGGTGGCCCAAGCGTCGGCTTCGGCACAGGTTTTGGCCACAACGGTGACGGAGGCGGGTGAGCTCATCAGGGGCGCACCCCGGCGCGGGTCCATGGTGTGCGACAGGTGGCGGCCTTGGACCTCGACCCAATGGCGGTAATCGCCAGAGGTGGCCACAGCCGCGTCTTGCAGGGTCAGCACCGAATGGGCGCTGCGGCTTTCCGGGTCGGGGGCCTCGACCGCGATGGACCATGGCGCCCCATCGGGACGCAGGCCCATCGCGCGCATTTCGCCGTCAATGCCAACAAGCGCATTCATGATGCCAAAATCGCGCAGGGTCTCGGCCAATCGGTCCACGCCATAGCCTTTGGCAATGCCGTTGAGGTCCAATGCGATGGGCGCGGTTTTGCGCAGGCGGCCTGCCGCAACGTCCAGATCAAGCGCATCAGAGGCGCTCACACGTTTGGTGTTCATCGCGGCTTTGATGCGGTCAGGCGCGGCCTCAGCGGGGCCAAAGCCCCAGGCCGTCACCGCATCACCCATGCCAATGTCGAACGCCCCCTTTGAGGCGCGCCCGATCTCTAGCCCAAGGGTGATCACGGTCATCAGCGAGGCGGGCACATCGCACCAGTCGCCCACGGGCGCTGCATTCACCCTCATCAAATCGCTGTCGGCGGACCATGTCGACATTTGTGTGTCGACCTCGGTGACGGCTGACTGAAGCGCGGCTTGGATCACGGCTTGGATCACGGTCAGGTCCACGTCCGGGGCCGTGTGAAATTGGGCCGACCAGCGCGTGCCCATGGTCGGGCCGTTGAGCGCGTGGCGGGTGAGATCAGTAGACATCTTCGACATAGCGCCCTTCTGACTTGAGCATGAGCGGGGTAAGCCCGGCAGGAGATAGTATATCCGCCAAGACCTCGGACACGCCTTGCGCCATGTCACGTCCGCCACAGACCATCACACGGGCACCGTCGCGGATCAATCGGATCACGTCGCTTCGTTCAGTGCGCAGGGCATCTTGGACATATTGCGGATGTGCCGTGCGCGACACGGCGGTGGTGAGATGCGTCATCTGCCCCGCGTTTTGCCAACCCGGCATATCCGAACCATAAAGAAAATCGCTGTCCGGGTGGCGCATCCCAAAGAACAGATGCACTGGGCGCTTGCGCGTGTTGCCCCGGATGATCCCGGCCAGCGGGCCGATGCCCGTGCCCGCACCAATCAAGATCAGTGGCGTGCTGTCTTTGTCCGGGTGAAACACCGTGTTGCGGCGCAAGAATCCGGTGACAGTCTCGCCCAGTTGCAGGTCGATGAGTTGGCCGGAGCACAGCCCGCCGGCATGTTTTTTGACCACGATTTCGATGAATCCGTCACGGTTCCCAGAGGCCAGTGAGTACAGCCGGGGCACGGCGGAGCCTTTGGGCAGGATGCCGATCAAATCGCCCGCTTGGAACCGCCCAAATCCGCGCCGCATCAGCCGGTGCATCAGCGACGCCTTGGGCAAGGCAAAGCGCAGGATCGCAGTCGGGGCCTGGACCTCGGCGCCATAATCGCGGCGGCTGATCAAGGTCAGGCTTTGTGTCGTGGGTTGGACCGGATGGTGGGCCAGTTCAAGCGGGACGCCCATCGCTGTGCCAAGCGCGCGACCCCAACGTGCGAATTCTTGTGCCGATTGCCGGTCCACGGTGTGAAAGGCCAAAAGCTCGGGCCAGCCCTTGGCCCGCGCCGCCTCCGAGACCGCTTGCGCATAGGCGCAATAGGCCGGAAAGCTGCGATCGCCCAGGCCAAGCACGGCCAGCGGGACATTTGGCAAGACCTCAGCGGTGGCGAGTTGATCAAGGAAACCCTTGGCGGAACTCGGTGCATCGCCATCGCCATAGGTTGCGGCCAATATGAGGATGCGTTTGGCTTTGCTATAGCGGCGTGGATCAAAGGCGGAGAGGGCGGTGGCATGGACGGTTTGCCCGGCCTCGGTCAGGGCTTTGTGAAGCGTCGCGGCAAAGCCCCATGTGCTGCCGCCTTCGCTGCCGACCAAAAGGATCGTTTCGGCGCGACTGGCCGGGGCATTGTGGCGCAAACGCGGTCGACCACGACGCCCAGCCAGCCAGACCAAAACTCCGGTGAGCCCCATCGCCGGAATGGCCAGCGCCATCAGCCCAAGCACCAGCCCCAACAGCGCGGCACCTTGACCGGTGTGCAGCATATAGATGGTCTCAGACAGGATTTGCATGGGGCTCAGATCGGCCCAGACCAGCATCTCGCCGGTGCCTTGGTCGATAAATCCCATGCCCTGATCGGTCGTCAGGGTGAACACGTCACTGGCATCATCGGGATAGGGAAAGCTCAATTCGCGCAACTCAGACACCGGGGTGCTTGCAAGCCGCTCCATCGCGGCAAAGGCCGCACCCGTTTCGCCACTGGTCTCAGCCGGGAAGGCGGGGATCACCTCGCCATCTGGCAAAAGATCAAAGGTCGAAGCGGTCATCCACAGCGCGGTCACGGACGACAGCGCAAGGCCCAGCACCGCGACGCGGGCCAATTCAACGTGAATGCGTCCCGCAAGGGGCCCGCGCAGAGGCGCAAACCACCGCCGCCAGCCACCCATGCGCCGCACCACCAAAAGCGTGCCAGAGATCGCAAGCACAAGCATCGCCAAAGCCCCAACTGCCATGGCAATGCGCCCGCCATCGCCCAAAAACAGCGAGCGGTGCAAATTGGTCAACCAGCGCAGCACCGGGTTTGGATCGGCGGAGGCGACCGCTTGGCCGGTGAGCGGATCAATGATGTCCGCGCCGGGGGTGCCGTCTTTGAACCAATAGGCGGTGATCCGCCCCGAAGGCGCGCGTTTGATTTGCTCGACACCGGGGAGGGCGCTTTGGATGCGCGTGGCAAGATCCGCCACGCTTTGATCGTTTACGGTTTGCGGCGCGGACAGATATTCGAGGCTTGGAAAGATCGACAAAGCCGCGCCACTGAGCGCCAGAAGGGTGACAAGAGCCAGAGCCAAAAGACCCGGCCAACGGTGGAGTTTGCGGATCATGGCTCTGTCCCTTTTACATGTCGTAGGTGAAAGTGGCGATGTAGCTGCGGCCCTTCACGGCGGTTCCGGCCCCGTCAGAGGTCAAGGGCACAGAAATCTCGTTCGGACTATCGCGACGATCTTCGACGGCGGCGTCGATATGAAGCGTATAGCCGGCATCAAATAGCGCATCCGCCAGATCCAGAGAGATTTTCAGTGACCGCCCCGCGCCCACACTTGCGCCGGTGATGCCATTGATCTGCGCCGTGTCGCCGCCGGTGAACCGATACCAATCGGTCAGGTGTTTGTAATATTTCGACTTTCGACCCGCCATCCACAGGCTGCCGGCATAGGCCCCTTGGGGGTCGGTGACATACACCGCCAGATAGGCCCCATCACCGCCATAGTTTTTGAGCTGTGTTGTGAGGGTCACGGGGCGCGCCATGGCGAGGCCGGGCAGGGTCAGCGCCGTGGTGAGCGCCAGAGTTGCGAGAACAGATTTCATCTTGGGCATTCCTTTTTTGTCACAGTTTATACGCGCTGCAGCGGTGGTCCCGGCGCAGCGCGGTGTCATTTAATTCACCTGAACTTGGGGTGGGGTGTCGGTGCCAAAGAGTCCGTTTTGCGGTGGGGCAACGGTGCCTGCGGGGGCAGGTGTGTCGATGGACCCGCTGCAGTCATCATCATCGTCGTATTTGTTTTTACGACGGTCCTCATCCTCATCCTCATCGTCCTCGTCATCATCTTCGCACTCGCCATCATCATCGTCGTCGTCATCCCCAAGCCAACGCAACCAACCGCGCCCCTCATCGTCATCATCACTGACAAACATGAGAGAGGGTGTGTTTGAGGCGTCGGCACCTGCGGACACGGCGTCGAGCGGTATGCTATAAAGCGGAGCAGAGGGGCCGCTCCATGCGGCTAAGCCGAATGTGGCGGACAGGGCGGTTGAGGCGACAAGAAGGGTTAAGGTCTTTTTCATGATACAGGTCCTTGGTTTATTTTGTGACACTCTGAGGTGCCAAGCTGAGCGTCTCCTGACGCGGAAAAGATTTTTGCTTCAGCTTGCTGTCAGGTGCCAAAATCAGATCCAAAAAAGGCCCCGCCGGTTAGGACGGGGCCAAGGGGGCCGAGGGGACACACGGCGTGGGATAATAAGGCATGGAAAACGAGGCGTCGGAAAACTTAGGCGCAGGGCCTTCAGTCATCATGACGTTCGTCACGTTCAACGTGGTGATGATCGTCATCCTCCGCCTCGTCTTCATATTCAAATTCAAGCACTTGAAGCGTTGCGGGGTGTACAGTCACTTCAATTGGGCGGCCCTCGGTATCACTGCCGATGATCTCATAACAGCCATCGTCGATCTTGATCCGGCGCACCGTCCAGCCGTTTTCTTGTGCCAGTTGGGCCACCGCTTCGCGCGGTTGCCAATCGGCCATGGGGACGAAACAATCGTCCTCGGCCAAGGCCATCCCGGCGGGCAAGGCCAAGAGAAAGCTCAGAATTGTCAATGGTGTCTTCATGGGCCAAACTCCGTTTTGCGGCCATCTTGGGAGGACTGTGCATCCCCAAGCTGACGGGAACCTGACGCGCGACACATCTCTGCGTCAGCTTTGCGTCAGGCAGAAAGGTGATAGAAGGTCATCAAGAAATAAAAGGGAAAGCCATGCGACTCCTGTTGATCGAGGATGACACTGTTTTGGGTGCCGCGGTGCGCGACCAGATCGCGGCGGATGGCCATTCGGTGGATTGGGCCAACCGTCTTGATGCAGCTATGGATGCGATCCATGGCGCGGCGTTTGATCTGATCCTGTTGGATTTGATGCTGCCTGATGGGCGCGGGATCGGATTTCTCAAAACCCTGCGCGCGCGTGGCGATGTGACCCCGGTGATCATCTTGACCGCCTTGGATCAGATTTCGGACCGGATCGAGGGGCTGAATGCGGGGGCGGATGATTATCTGGTCAAACCGTTCGATTTGGCGGAGCTTTCGGCCCGGATCGGATCAGTCGCGCGGCGCTATTCGGGCAATCCCAACCCGATCATCAGCCATGGTGGTCTTGACATTGATCTCGCGGCGCGCAGCGTGCATCGCGACGGCAAACATGTGGCTTTAACCGCCCGCGAATGGGCCTTGCTGGAGGCGTTTCTGGCGCGCCCCGGTCAGCTTTTGTCAAAGCCGCAGCTCGAAGAAAAGCTCTATGCCTTCTCGTCCGAGGTCGAAAGCAACACCATTGAGGTTCACGTCAGCCGCCTGCGCAAGAAACTCGGGGCGGGGGTGATCGAGACGGAGCGTGGCATGGGCTATCGTTTGGGCAAACCATGAGAATGCCGCGTAGTCTTCAGGCCCGGCTGGGACTGTCGCTCGGCGTGTTGTTGACGCTGTTGTGGATTGCGACGGCGTCGGTGACGGCGGTGATTTTGCGCCAGGAAATGGATGAGGTGTTTGACAGCGCATTGCAAGAAACCGCCCAACGGATTTTGCCACTGGCCGCCGTCGATATTGTCGGGCGCGATGACACCGGCGCGACCCAAAGGATCGGGGAGGTCCGCGAACACAGCGAGTTCTTCACCTATGTCGTGCGCGACAGCGAGGGGCGCATCCTGTTGCAATCGCACGCCGCTGATCCGGCGGTGTTTCCGGTCTATGATGGGCCGGGGTTTCGTCAAACCGCCACGCATCGCCTCTATAATGATGATGTGTTGCAAGGCAGCATTCGCATCACCATCGCCGAGCCTTTGGACCACCGCGCACAGGTTGCGCGCGAAATTCAGATGGGGCTTGGCCTGCCGCTTTTGGTGGTGATCCCGGTGGCGCTTTTGGCCATTGCTTTGGCGGTGCGGGCGAGCTTTGCTTCGCTGCGCCATTTTCGCGCGCGGCTTGAAACGCGCAATGCGCGGGATTTGTCCCCCATTCCGGTGGATCATATGCCCACCGAAGTCGCCCCGATCGCCGCCACGCTCAATGATCTGTTGCACCGTTTGAACGGCGCGTTTGAGGCCGAACGCAGCTTTGCCGCCAATGCCGCGCATGAGTTGCGCACGCCTTTGGCCGGGGCCATTGCGCAGGCGCAGCGGTTGCAATCGGAAACCGATGATCCGGCGGCCCGCGCCCGCGCTGGCGAAATCGAAGCGACGCTCAAACGCCTCACCCGCCTGTCCGAGCGGCTGATGCAATTGGCGCGCGCCGAAGGCGGGCGGTTGCGGTTGGATCAGGCCTCGGATTTGCGGGTTGTGGCACGGATCATCGTTGAGGATATTGCGCGTACCACCGCCCCGGATCGCATCGTTTTGACCCTGCCAGAAAGCCCGGTGATGTCTGATCTGGACCCGGACGCTTTTGGTATCCTGTGCCGCAATCTGGTTGAAAACGCGTTGCGGCACGGGTCACAAAGCGCGCCGATTTTGGTGGTTCTGACCGCCGATGGTCAACTGAGCGTGTCCAACGAAGGCCCCGTGGTGCCGCCCGAAACGCTGGCCCGCCTGACCACCCGTTTTGAACGTGCGGGCACCCAAACCGATGGCAGCGGGCTTGGCCTCGCCATTGTGGCGGCGATTGCCGAACGGATCGGCAGTCCGCTTGTCTTGACCTCGCCGCGGCTGGGCTCGGCGTCCGGTTTCGAGGCCAGTGTGCGATTGATCGCGGCGGATTTGGTCACACCTGTGCGCTAGGTGTGTGGGCTAAGAGGGGTCACACATTAAGGTCCTATGCACGCTGGCTTTGGGAGGGTTAAGTGGACGGGAAGAGCCGCATAGATGTTTTCTCGCCTGTGGATTGGCCTTGTGAAAGCCTCGGTGGTTGTCGACCGCAGGGTGCCAGTCCCCGGAGCCAGTCGCCATACCGGCAAAACCGTTGGGTGTGGCCCACCTTATTGCGGACTGAACCGGATATGTGGCCGGTCGGCATCGGGCGATCCGCTTACATGCGCCGTGACCCGGAAGACGTCGCGCAGGATTGCCTGTGTCAGCACGGCGTCGGGCGTGCCGCAGGCGCGGACGGCCCCGGCCTCAAGCACCACGATCCGGTCGCAAAACATGGCGGCAAGGTTGAGGTCGTGCAGCGCGATGACGCTGGTCAGATCGAGATCGCGCACCATGCGCAGAATCTCGATCTGGTGATGAATGTCGAGGTGATTGGTCGGCTCGTCAAGGAACATCACCTGTGGTGTCTGCGCCAGCGCCCGCGCGATATGCACACGCTGACGTTCGCCCCCCGACAGGGTTTGCCAAGGTTGCGCCCTGCGGGACGTCATGTCCACACGCTCAAGTGCGTGGGCCACCGCGGTCTCGTCGGTCTCGGACCAGCCCGCAAGGGCCGAACGGTGTGGGGTGCGACCCAGCCTCACGACATCGCGCACCGTGACATTGGTGTCGGTCGCGGCGCTTTGCTGGACAAAGGCAATCTGTCGCGACAGCGCCTTGCGGGGCACCTGCGCAATGTCCTGGCCGTTGATTTCGACCCGCCCGGACAATGGGTGCCTCAACCCTGACAGCAACCGCAACAAAGACGACTTGCCCGATCCGTTGGGGCCAATCAGGCCAAGCGTTTCGCCCGGTGCGACTGTCAGAGATACGTCGGACACGATGGTCTTGCGCTTTACGCCCCATCTCAGGTTTTTCGCAACGACACTCATGCCTGAGGCCTCGCGCGGTAGAGAATGATCGCAAAGAACGGCACGCCGACAAGCGCGGTCACAACCCCGATAGGCACGGTTTGCTGTGTCGCGATCACCCGCGAGGTAATGTCGGCGATCACCATAAAGACTGCCCCCACGACAGCGCAGGCCGGTAGCAACCGCAGATGCAACGGCCCGACCACGTATCGCGCCGCATGGGGCACGACCAATCCGACAAAGCCGATGGCACCCACCATGCTGACAATGGTCGCGGTCAGCAGGGCGGTCACCCCGAACAACACAAGCCGGACGCGGGCCACCGGCACGCCAAGCGCCGCAGCATCTTCGTCACCAAAGGTGAAGGCGTCAAGCGCCCGGCCCATCCAGATGCAGACGCCCAGGCTGACGATCACCACCACAAGAAGAAGCTGGACATCCGGCCAGCGCACGCCGCCGAAGCTGCCGAGAAGCCAGAACATCACGTCCCGTGCCTGTTGGGCATTGCCGGACGTCGTAACGATGTAGGAGGTCAGCGCGTTGAACAGTTGCGACGCCGCCACGCCGGCCAGGATCGTGTGGTTCGGGCCGCTCGTCGCCCCGTTGGACAAAAGCGCCACCAGCGCAAAGGCGGCGAAGGCCCCGGCGAAGGCTCCCAGTGACAGCGACAGGCCGCCCGCGCCGATGCCCAGCACGATCACGCAGACCGCCCCGGTCGACGCCCCTGCCGAAACGCCCAGCACGAAAGGCTCGGCCAAAGCGTTGCGCAACAATGCCTGTAGGATCGCGCCGCATATCGCCAGCCCGGCCCCGGCCAATGCGGCCACCAGCGCGCGGCTCAGGCGCAGGTTCCAGACGACGCTTTGCTCAATCGGTGCGATGTCGGCACCCGTCAAGCCCAGCTCGTTGGTGACCGACAGGAACACCGTCCTCAGATTGATATTATAATCACCAATCGCTGTCGCGGTGGCGACGGTGAAGGCAAGAACAATCAATGACAGGCACAAAAAGAGGGCAAGGCGGACAGCCCCGCCCTCTGGTGCATCAGACGCCATCATGGAAGATCGAGCGCCTTGAGTTGCTCGGCCACCTGCTCGGCGCCGTAGAGCGTGCGAATACTCGGGTTCATGGCGGCGCCGCTCATGACGACGATCCGTCCGTTGCGAACCGCCTCCATCTGGCTGACGGTTGGATCGGATTCCAGAAAGTCGATCTTGTTGTCTGCGGTGTCCAGATCCCAGCGGTTGCGGTCGACCTGTGCCACGACAAAAACAGTGGGATCGGCGGCCAGAATGCCCTCCCAGCCAACGGCCGGCCAGTCCGCTTCGGTTGTGATGGCGTTGGAGCCGCCAAGAACATCTGCGATGTAACCCGATGGCCCGTTGCCCCCGCCAAGATAGGCATCATCGGCGGGTGATGGGCTGGAGAACCAGAACAGGAAGGTCAGGTCCTTGTTCTCGGAGAATTGCGTGCGCAGGGCGGCCTCGCGCGCCTTGAAATCTTCGATCAACGCCTGTCCGCGTTCGGCCACGTCGAAGATTCGGGACAGGTCCTCGATCTCCTTGTAGAGCAGGCCCATGCTCCAGAGCGCGTCGCGCGAGCCATAGGCGTCGCTTGCATCCAGCGTGGTCGAACAGGCACTCGGCGAAAGATATGTCGGGATCCCAAGGTCTTCGAAATCCGATCGCTTGGCGACCTTGCTGTCAGGACCGAGCAGCGTCGTGAGCATTGCCGCCACGAAGTCGGGTTGCTTCGAAAGCACGGATTCCAGCGATGGAAATTCGACGGTGAGTAGATCGATCCCGCTATTGGCTTCCGCCACTTCGGGCAGCACGGCATTGGGCCAGAAGGCGGTTGCGGCCATCTGATCTGCCAACCCCAAAAGCAGCATGATTTCTGCGCTGTTCTGGCCCAGGGCCACGGCATTTTGGGGGGCCTGTTCGAAGGTGACGGTCTGGCCGCAGTTTTCGATCGTCAGAGGGTAGCCCGTTTCAGCCTGTGCGGCCAGGCTGGAAAACGCCAGCGCAGCACTTCCCAACGTCAGGATCGACTTGAGTCGCATCAACAGTCTCCTAATTCTTGAGTAGTTTAGTCGGAAATCGATTAAAGGCATGCGAAACCAAGTTCAAGAGTGTTTTTGTCAGGAATTCGTTGATCGATGTCTCACCGCGCGCTTCTCCTTCCCTCGGCACCCCCGAACGCCTGATGGCAGTCCCGTTTTTCAGAAAAGAGTGCGGCCGCCAGAATCTGGAGCTGCGCAACCAGAGGGCCTGTATCCCGGAGCCAGCTTTCAATAAAAAATGGCCACTCATGGCGGGTCGCGCGTTTGACAGGGGAAAGGGCGGCGAGGCGATCAGCACGGCCCAAGGGCGCGGATCACAGCATGGGATTTGTAAGGGAGAACAGCACCCGTCTGCGCGGCAGAGGAAAAACCTCTGACGAAAAATGCAGAACTATTGGTGCTTTTGAAGGGAATATGGTGGAGCCTAGCGGGATCGAACCGCTGACCTCCTGCATGCCATGCAGGCGCTCTCCCAGCTGAGCTAAGGCCCCATTTGACCGATTTTACCGCTGTGTCTGGCGGGGTGCGAGGGGCGATTTCGCCCGCTCGCGCTTCCTAGGGTGTCTCGCTTGGGGTTGCAAGCGAAAAAATCCGGCCCCGTGAACTTTTTTACGAGGCCACTTTCAACCCTCAATCGTCGTCGTCTGCGGCCACGTCAGCGATGTCGTCGAGCGAGACATTGTCGTCATCGTCATCCACGAGCAGATCGTCTTCGATATCGACATCTGCATCATCATCAATCAACAGATCTTCATCATCGGCATCGTCGTCAATCGGGGCTGTTTTTTCGGCAATGGCCACGCGCGACTTGTTGTTCATGTCAAACGTGACGGTTTCGCCGGTATAGGGCGACACAATCGGAGTTTTGTTCAGGTCGTAGAACCGTTTGCCGGTGGTCGGGCATACGCGCTTTACGCCCCATTCCTCATTGGGCATGATAATCCCTTTCGTCATAACTGGTCCAGGTGCGGAGATTGACGCGCCATGCCATATCACGACGGGGGTGTCAAAGCCTTTCGCCCTAAACTAGAGTAAACACGGATATGAGGCGGACCCAGAGCTGGTCTGACCCTGCGGTCCTACCGGAGAAAAAGACGTCGTGAGCGAAACCATTTTGTTAGGCCAGCCGCCTGTACATATCACCCTGCGCCGCTCTGGTCAGGCGCGCAGGCTCTCGCTGCGTGTATCGCGGCTTGATGGTCGGGTGACCTTGTCGATGCCCAAGCGGGTGCCCGAACGCGAAGCCATGGCGTTTTTGCGTGAAAAAGAACTTTGGATCAGAAAACATCTTGATGCACGCACGCCCGATCAAACGGTGCGCTTTGGGCAGGCGATTCCCTTTTTGGGGCAACAGGTCGAGATCGTCCCCGGACAGGGGCGGGCGGCGCGTCTGATCGAGGGGCAATTGCATGTGCCGGGCGCAGAGGATCGCGTGGCGGCTCGGGTGCAGGCCTTTCTCAAGCTTCAGGCCCAGCTGCGCCTCAGAGCTGCCTCTGATCACTATGCTGCGGCGCTTGGGACCAGCTACGGGCGGATCACCCTGCGCGACACCCGTTCGCGTTGGGGGTCATGTACCAGCGCGGGCAATCTGATGTATTCGTGGCGGCTGGTGATGGCTCCGGTTGAGGTGCTGGACTATGTCGCGGCGCATGAGGTGGCGCATCGGTTGGAGATGAATCATTCGGACCGGTTTTGGGCGCATGTTGCCAAGGTTTGTCCTGATCATGCCCGACATCGCGCCTGGCTGCGTTCAGAAGGTGAAGGATTGCACGCCTGGCGGTTCGAGACGGATTGACCTTGCGACATTTTGTGATCACATTGCTCCCATGATCACACCCATCCCACGCCCCTCTGATACGCTCGGTGCCGCCCATGATCGGGTGTATCGCACTTTGCGCACGCGCATCATGCATGGCGAATTTCGTCCCGGCGAGGCGCTGACCCTGCGTGGAATTGGCAAGATGTTTGACGTGTCGATGACGCCCGCGCGCGAAGCGGTGCGGCGTTTGGTGGCCGATGGCGGGCTGAATCTTAGCTCCTCTGGTCGTTTGAGCACGCCGGAGCTGAGCAATGAGCGGATCGAAGAATTGGCGTCGATTCGAGCTTTGATCGAACCGGAACTGGCCTCTCGGGCCTTGCCGCGGGCGCATATGGCCCTGATCGAACGGCTTCAGACCATCAATGGTTCAATTGCGGAAATGGTCGCAAAACATGATGATGTCGGGTATATCCGCACCAATCTTGAATTTCACCGCACGCTGTATTTGCGCGCCCAAGCCCCGGCGATGTTGGCGCTGACCGAGACGGTTTGGCTGCAACTCGGCCCAACGATGCGCGCGCTTTATGCCCGCCTTAATCGCACCGAAGTGCCGCAAAACCACCGGCTGATTGTCGCCGCTTTGCGGGCGGGGGATGAGCCGGGATTGCGGCTTGCCGTGCGCTCCGATGTGACCCAGGGGCTTCGGATGTTGGCGGTCTGAGGCGGGGTTTTGCCCAGACTTCGGTCCTTTTTGAGCCTGCGTAACAATAGAAAACTTTCAAAAAATTCGTCGGAAATCCTGCGCTGCTGCGTTCCTGAAAGAGGCGTGTCTGATCTTTGGCGTGCTCAGACGCGCGGTCTACAGACTCCGGCCCGAAATCACCCCCCCGATGATGGGTCGGGCAGGAAGGGATCATTTTGATGAAGGATCCCTTCCTGCAATTCTTCCAATGCTTGACCTTTTCTGCTCTGCAGCGTCTTTTGGTGGGTAGGGTTTTGAAGGGATCGCCATGGCACGTTATTTAGAGATGACCGAACTGATGACGCCGGATATGGCGAATTTTTCCGGCAAGGTGCATGGCGGCGCTTTGCTCAACCATCTTGATCGCGTCGCCTTCTCCTGTGCCTCGCGGTATTCGGGCAAATATGCGGTGACGCTGTCCGTCGATCAGGTGACGTTCAAAGAACCGATTGCCGTGGGCGAATTGGTGCATTTTCGTGCGACGGTGAATTACGTGGGTCGCACCTCGATGGAGATCGGCATCCGGGTCGAGGCCGAAGATATCCGCACCCAAACCGTGCGTCATACCAACTCTTGCTATTTCACCATGGTGGCGGTGGATGATGATGGCAAATCCGCCCCTGTGCCGCAGTTTGTGCCGGAGACGGAGATGGATCAAAAGCGTTGGAATTCCGCCGAGCTGCGCAAAGTGTTGCGCCGCGAACATGCCGCGCGGATGGCCAATATTGCCGCCACGGGCGAAGACAAGAAATGAAAAAAAGGCGCCGGTTTAAGGCACCTTTTCTTTGATTTTAGAACCGCTTAGGCGTGGATCGGACCGTCGCCACAGGCCAATGCCGCCTCCCGCACCGCTTCCGAATAGGTTGGGTGCGCGTGGCAGGTCAGCGCGATGTCTTGGGCCGATCCGCCGTATTCCATCGCCACACAGATCTCGTGGATCATGTCGCCCGCAGCCGGGCCGATGATCGCAGCACCAAGCAAACGGTCAGTGTCCGCATCGGCGATGAGTTTGACGAACCCGTCGCCTTGGAACACGGCCTTGGCGCGGGCGTTGCCCATAAAGGAGAACTTGCCAATTTTGACTTTGCGGCCTTCTTCTTTCAACTGCGCTTCGGTCTGGCCAACGGTGGCGACCTCGGGCGAGGTGTAGATCACGCCGGGGATCACGCCGTAGTTGACGTGGCCATGTTTGCCGGCAAGCACCTCTGCCACGGCCATGCCTTCGTCCTCGGCTTTATGCGCCAACATCGGGCCGACGATAGCGTCACCGATGGCGTAGATGCCTTTGACGTTGGTCGCCCAATGGGCATCGGTTTTAACCTGACCGCGCGGGGTGAATTCGACCCCCAGTTCCGCCAACCCAAGACCATCGGTGAAGGGTTTGCGACCCGTGGCGACCAAAACGACATCGGCGTCCAGCACATGCTCAGAGTCGTCTTTTTTGAGTTTATAGGTCAGTTTGGCTTTGGTTTTTGAGGCATCTACACCCTGCACCGCCGCGCCAAGGATGAAGTTCAGGCCTTGTTTCTCAAGCAGCTTTTTGAAGGTGCGCTGAACGTCTGCGTCCATGCCGGGCGTGATGAAATCCATGTATTCGACCACGGTCACTTCGGAGCCAAGGCGGGCATAGACCGAGCCGAGTTCCAAGCCGATGACACCCGCGCCAATGACGGCGAGTTTTTTCGGCACTTTCGGCAATTCGAGCGCGCCGGTGCTGTCGACCACGATGCCGCCGTCATTGTTGACCTCAACGCCCGGCAGCGAGGTCGGCACAGAACCCGTGGCGATCACGATGTTTTTTGCCTCATGCACCTCGTCGCCGACTTTGACTTTGCCCACGGCGGGGATGGTGGCCCAGCCTTTGATCCAATCGATCTTGTTCTTTTTGAACAAGAATTCGATGCCGCCGGTGTTCTGAGCGACCACATCATCTTTGTAGGATTTCATCTGATCCCAATCGACCGAGGGGGATTTGCCTTTCAGGCCCATGGCGGCGAAATTATGCTCAGCCTCATGCAGATGGTGGGTGGCGTTCAACAGCGCTTTCGAGGGGATACAGCCGACATTGAGGCAGGTCCCGCCCAAGGTGTCGCGGCCTTCGACCACGGCGGTTTTCAGGCCCAGTTGGGCACAGCGGATCGCGGACACATAGCCGCCGGGGCCAGCACCGATGATGATTACGTCGTAGGAAGCCATGGTCTTCTCCTTGGTCTTGAACTCTATGCGGGGCCGCTCAGATCAGAGCGGCAATGAAAAGGACGGCGATGGAGAGCATCGCCACCATCCAGATATAGGACCGCCACGGCGCCCATCCGAGGGCATAGGCGGGAATGTAGAGCGCGCGGGCAATGAGATAGGCCCAGGCCGCCGCCACGGTCACGCCGCTCGACTGACCCGTGACATGGATCAGGAGCACAGCGGCGGCGAAAAACGGGAACATCTGAATGTGGTTGTCATAGGCCCGCAACATCCGCGCCGTGACCTTGCGCATCTCGCGCGACGGTGCCCGGTCGCGCGGGCTGGTGGTGTAGCCCGGCCCAACATCCTTATTCGCCATGTAAGAGGCCACCACGAATTGCGCGATGTGCAAGAGGCCTGCGAGGGCGAGGGGGATGAGGAGTGGGGTCATTGGAACCACATTAAAGGTGGGCGGGCCATTGGCCCGCCCTAGTATTTTTACAGATCCATCAACAACCGACGCGGGTCTTCGAGCGCTTCTTTGACGCGCACGAGGAAGGTCACGGCACCTTTGCCGTCGACGATGCGGTGATCGTAGGACAGGGCCAGATACATCATCGGGCGGATCACAACTTGGCCGTTGATCGCCATCGGGCGGTCTTGGATTTTGTGCATGCCGAGGATGCCGGACTGTGGCGGGTTGAGGATCGGCGAGGACATGAGCGACCCGTACACACCGCCGTTGGAGATGGTGAAGGTGCCGCCCTGCATTTCCGCCATGGAGAGTTTGCCATCACGGGCACGACGGCCTTTCTCGGAGATCGCTTTTTCGATCTCGGCGAAAGACATCGCATCCGCATCGCGAATGACCGGAACTACGAGGCCCTGCGGCGTGCCAGCCGCGACGCCCATGTTGACGTAGTTTTTGTAAACCACATCGGTGCCGTCAATCTCGGCGTTCACTTCCGGCACTTCTTTGAGCGCATGAACACAGGCTTTGGTGAAGAAGGACATAAAGCCCAAACGCACGCCGTGCTTTTTCTCAAACTCGTCTTTGTACTGATTGCGCAGCGCCATCACCTCGGTCATGTCGACCTCGTTATAGGTGGTGAGCATGGCGGCGGTGTTTTGCGACTCTTTGAGGCGGCGGGCGATGGTTTGACGCAGCTTGGTCATTTTCACGCGCTCTTCGCGGGCGGCATCCGAGGGCGCAGACGGTGCGCGCGGAGCGGCAGCGGGAGCCGGTGCGGCTTTCGGCGCGGCCATGGCTTTGAGCACATCGTCTTTCATGATGCGGCCATCTTTGCCAGTGCCGGTGACGGAGGCAGCGTCCACGCCGTTTTCGGCCATCATTTTGGTGGCAGAAGGCGCGTTTTCAACGTCTTTGCCAGTGGACGCAGTAGCCGGAGCGGCAGCGGCAGCCGGGGCAGCAGCGGACGCACCCGCACCCGAGGCGATCACGGCGAGTTTGGCGGAGGCGTCGACGGTGGACCCTTCGGCGGCGACGATTTCGGTCAACACACCGGCGGCAGGGGACGGCACTTCGACGGAGACCTTGTCGGTTTCCAACTCGCAGAGCATTTCGTCCTGCGCCACAGTGTCGCCCACGGCTTTGAACCATGTGGCAACGGTCGCTTCGGTGACGGATTCGCCAAGGGTGGGGACCATGACATCGACAGAGGCGCCAGAGGCAGCGGCGGGAGCGGCAGCAGGCGCTTCGGCTTTCGGTGCGGGGGCAGCAGCGGCGCCGTCGCCTGCGTTCAGCGTGGCCAAGAGTGCATCAACACCCACGGTGTCGCCCTCTTTGGCAATGATGTCGCCCAACGTGCCCGCCGCAGGGGAGGGGACTTCGACGGTCACCTTGTCGGTTTCCAATTCGCAGAGCATTTCGTCAACGGCAACAGTGTCGCCCGGCTGTTTGAACCAAGTTGCGACAGTGGCCTCAGTGACGCTTTCGCCAAGGGTGGGGACGCGGATTTCAACGGACATGTGATTATCCTTCGATGTTGAGCGCATCATTCACGAGCGCCGATTGTTGTGCTTTGTGTTGAGATGCGAGACCAGTGGCTGGCGACGCGGAGGCGGCACGACCAGCATAGACCGGACGCGTGTGTGTGGCATTGATCCGGGTGAGGACCCATTCGATATTGGGTTCAACAAAGGACCAGCCGCCTTGGTTTTTCGGTTCTTCCTGACACCAGACGACCTCAGCCTCTTTAAAGCGCTCAAGTTCCTTGACCATCGAGAGCGCCGGGAACGGGTAGAATTGTTCAAGACGCAGGATGTAGGTGTCGTCTTTGCCGGCCGCATCGCGGGCTTCAAGCAGGTCATAGTAGACCTTGCCCGAACAGATCACGACGCGTTTGATGTCTTTGTCGGCTTTCAGTTTCAGCTCCGATTTTGCGGTCCCGTAGGTGGCATCGGCATCATCCCAAAGGACGCGGTGGAAGGAGGAGCCTTCGATGAAATCAGCGGCCACAGAGGTCGCCAATTTGTGACGCAACAAGGATTTTGGCGTCATCAGCACCAGCGGTTTGCGATACGAGCGATGCAACTGGCGGCGCAGAATGTGGAAGTAGTTCGCAGGCGTCGTACAGTTGGCCACGATCCAATTGTCCTGACCACACATTTGCAAGAAGCGCTCAAGACGGGCGGAAGAGTGTTCCGGGCCTTGGCCTTCGTAGCCGTGTGGCAAAAGCATCACGAGACCGGACATGCGCAACCATTTGCTTTCACCCGAGGAGATGAATTGATCGAACATGATCTGCGCGCCGTTGGCGAAATCGCCAAACTGCGCTTCCCAAAGCGTCAGAGCATTCGGTTCAGCCAAGGAATAGCCGTATTCAAAACCCAAAACCGCATATTCGGAGAGCATCGAGTCGATGACCTCATAATGGGCCTGACCTTCGCGAATGTGGTTCAGCGGATAGTAACGATCCTCGGATTTTTGATCAATCAGAGCCGAATGACGCTGAGAGAAGGTGCCGCGCGTACTGTCCTGACCGGCCAAACGCACCGGATACCCCTCGGTCAAAAGCGATCCAAAGGCAATCGCTTCGCCGGTGGCCCAGTCAAAACCCTGACCGGTTTCAAACATCTGTGCCTTGGCTTCGAGTTGACGGGCCACGGTTTTGTGGATGTTGAAATCAATGGGATGCGAGGTCAGCGACCGGCCGATTTGGGCCATCGTGTCTTGCGAAATCGCGGTTTGACCGCGCTGATACTCTTCGCCCTCACGGTTGATATGCGACCAACGCCCGTCAAGCCAATCGGCCTTGTTCGGCTTAAAGGTCTTGCCCGCTTCGAACTCGTCATTGAGCTGCGCTTGGAACGCCGCTTTCATGTCCTCGATCTCTCCCTCGGGGATGAGACCATCGGCCACGAGACGCTCGGTGTAGAGTTGCAGCGTGGTTTTGTGCCGCTTGATGTTGGTGTACATCTGCGGATTGGTGAACATCGGCTCGTCGCCTTCGTTGTGACCAAAGCGGCGGTAGCAGAAAATGTCGATCACCACGTCTTTGTGGAACTTTTGACGGAACTCGGTGGCCACTTTGGCCGCGTGCACCACGGCCTCCGGGTCATCGCCGTTGACGTGGAAAATCGGTGCCTCAACGACCAGCGCGTTATCGGTCGGGTAGGGCGAAGAGCGCGAAAAATGCGGTGCGGTGGTGAAACCGATCTGGTTGTTCACCACAATATGGATCGTGCCGCCGGTGCGGTGACCGCGCAGACCGGAGAGACCAAAACATTCCGCCACAACACCTTGGCCCGCAAAGGCCGCATCGCCGTGCAGCAGGATTGGGATCACCGAGGTGCGGTCTTTGTCGTTATACTGATCGGTCTTGGCGCGGGCCTTGCCCAGAACCACCGGGTTCACCGCCTCAAGGTGCGAGGGGTTCGCGGTCAGCGACAGGTGGACCTTGTTGCCGTCAAATTCGCGATCCGAGGAGGCACCGAGGTGATATTTCACATCACCCGAGCCATCCACGTCTTCGGGTTTGAACGAGCCGCCTTGGAATTCGTTGAAAATCGCGCGGTAGGGTTTGGACATCACATTGGCCAAAACCGACAAACGGCCGCGGTGCGGCATGCCGATGACGACCTCTTTGACGCCAAGACTGCCGCCGCGTTTGATGATTTGCTCCATCGCCGGGATCAGGCTTTCGCCGCCATCAAGACCAAAGCGTTTGGTGCCCATGTATTTGACATGAAGGAATTTTTCAAAGCCTTCAGCCTCAACCAGTTTGTTGAGAATGGCTTTGCGGCCTTCACGGGTGAACTGGATTTCTTTGCCGTAGCCTTCGATCCGCTCTTTCAGCCAACCGGCCTGTTCGGGATCGGAAATATGCATGTATTGCAGCGCGAAAGTGCCACAATAGGTGCGTTTGACGATGTCCATGATCTGACGCATCGACGCATGTTGCAGCCCCAAAACATTGTCGATGAAAATCGGGCGATCCATGTCGGCCTCGGCGAAACCGTAGGAGCGCGGATCAAGTTCCGGGTGCTGGGTTTCTTCACGCATTTTCAGCGGATCGAGATCGGCGGCCAAATGGCCCCGGATGCGGAAGGCACGGATGATCATGATCGCGCGGATCGAGTCGAGCACAGCGCGTTTGATTTGATCCTCAGAGATCTCAACGCCTTTCTCAACGGCTTTCTCTTTGATCTTTTTCGCGGCAGCGACCGGTTCGGCCCATTGCCCATCCAACGCCTGGGTCAGATCGTCATGCGGCACAGGCGGCCAATCGGCGCGCGCCCAAGACGGCCCTGCGGCCTCGGCGGTGACATCCGATGCGGCATCGCCCAGAGAGTTGAAAAACTCAGCCCAGGAGGCGTCCACGGAGGAGGGATCTTGGGTGTATTTCGCGTAGACCTGTTCAAGGTACTCGGCGTTGTGCCCCTGCATAAAGGAAGAGGCGTGAAGGATGTCGTTGGGGCTCTGGTCGTTCATGTTACTGACCTTCTGAGGGCGTCTGAAATAGGGTCGCTTTGACGTTTGGGCCGTGTTTGCGGCAAAGCCTGCGTCCGATGAGACCACCGGGCGCAGGCTGTTTTTAAGAGCTGAGCGCCGTTGGCTTAGCCTTTGTTGATCGCTTCCATCACAGCTTCGCCAAGGGTGGCGGGGCTGTCAGCGACCACGATACCAGCGGATTTCATCGCTTCGATCTTGGACTCTGCATCGCCTTTGCCGCCTGCCACAATGGCACCAGCGTGACCCATGCGACGGCCCGGAGGGGCGGTGCGGCCCGCGATGAAACCAGCGGTCGGTTTCCAACGGCCTTTTTTCTTTTGCTCGGCCAAGAATTCCGCAGCTTCTTCTTCGGCGGAGCCGCCGATTTCACCGATCATGATGATGGAGGTGGTTTCCGGGTCATCCAGGAACATGTCGAGGATATCGAGGTGCTCCGTGCCTTTGATCGGGTCGCCGCCGATGCCCACAGCCGTGGACTGACCCAAACCGAGGTCGGTGGTCTGTTTCACAGCTTCGTAAGTCAGCGTACCAGAGCGGGAAACCACGCCAACGGACCCGCGACGGTGGATGTGGCCCGGCATAATGCCGATTTTGCAGGCGTCCGGGGTGATCACGCCGGGGCAGTTCGGGCCGATGAGGCGCGAGGTGCTGTCGATCAGCGCGCGTTTCACCTTCATCATGTCAAGCACCGGGATGCCCTCGGTGATGCAGATGATCAATTCCATTTCGGCGTCGATCGCTTCAAGGATGGAATCCGCGGCGAAGGGCGGCGGCACATAGATCACGGTGGCGTTGGCTTCGGTCACGGCTTTCGCTTCGTGAACCGAGTTGAACACTGGCAGGTTGAGGTGGCTGGAGCCGCCTTTTCCGGGCGTCACGCCACCGACCATTTTGGTGCCATACGCGATGGCTTGTTCGGAGTGGAAGGTGCCCTGCGAGCCAGTGAAGCCCTGACAGATGACCTTGGTGTTTTCGTTTACAAGAATTGCCATGGGTCTTAGCCTTTCACCGCTTTAACGATTTTCTGCGCGCCGTCTTTGAGGTTGTCGGCGGCAATGACGTTCAAGCCAGAGTTTTTGATGATCTCTTTGCCGAGTTCGACGTTGGTGCCTTCGAGGCGCACAACAAGCGGAACGGTCAGGCCGACGTCTTTCACGGCGGCGATGACGCCCTCGGCAATCACATCACAGCGCATGATGCCGCCGAAGATGTTGACCAAGATACCTTTGACGTTCGGGTCAGAGGTGATGATTTTGAACGCTTCGGTCACTTTCTCTTTGGTCGCGCCGCCGCCCACGTCGAGGAAGTTGGCAGGCTCTGCGCCGTAGAGTTTGATGATGTCCATCGTGGCCATCGCCAGACCGGCACCGTTCACCATACAGCCGATTTCACCGTCAAGCGCGATGTAGTTCAGGTCATGTTGGGATGCGGCCAGTTCTTTCGGGTCTTCTTCGGTCTCGTCGCGCAGACCCACGATGTCGGGGTGGCGGTACAGAGCGTTGCCGTCGAAACCGGCTTTACAGTCGAGACATTTGATGTCGCCAGCCGGGGTCACGATCAGCGGGTTGATTTCCAGCATCTCCATGTCTTTTTCGACAAAGAGGCGGTACAGGTTCTGGATCAGTTGCGAACACTGTTTGATCTGTTTGCCCTCAAGGCCCAGAGCAAAAGCGACGCGGCGACCGTGAAAGCCCTGAAGGCCAGTCGCGGGATCGACGGAGAAGGACAGGATTTTGTCAGGGGTGTTCTCTGCCACCTCTTCGATGTCCATGCCGCCCTCGGTGGAGCAGACGATGGACACGCGGGACGACTGACGATCCACGAGCAGGGCGAGGTAGAGTTCGCGTGCGATGTCGGAGCCATCTTCGATGTAAATGCGGTTGACCTGTTTGCCAGCCGGGCCGGTCTGGTGCGTGACCAGAGTGTGGCCGAGCATTGCATTGGCTTCTTTCGCAGCTTCCTCAACGGATTTCGCAAGACGCACGCCGCCTTTTTCACCAGCGCCAGCCTCTTTAAAGGTGCCTTTGCCGCGACCACCTGCGTGAATCTGCGCTTTGACAACCCAAAGCGGTCCGTCAAGTTCGCCAGCCGCGGTTTTTGCGTCGGCCGCGTTCAAAACGACACGACCGTCGGAAACCGGCGCGCCGTATTCCTTGAGGAGGCGTTTGGCCTGATACTCGTGGATATTCATTAGAGATGTCCTCTCCCTGGTTCGATTGGCCCTGACATGACACACCGCTTGGCGCAAACGAAAGGATTTTTCGATCGTTAGCGATAAATAGCCGATGTTTTTGAAATTTGTGATCACAGCAATAATTCGTGTGATCACAAAACACATTCTGTGTGGCAATGGAGGTATGAAAAAAGAATCGACGCACTGATGCGTTTGCCTTTCATGTGCAATTGCCTGATGTCGCATGTCAGTGTGGTTCGAGCGCGACGCTTGCGCGCATCCGCACAGCTTAGGCTCGCGGTATATACAGAATATCGTGTATGTAGAGACAAAGAGACTCACTTGCGAAATGAATTGGAAACATGATGCGCAGCATTGCACTGAAAGCCACATTGGCCGCAACCGTGGCGACCCTTGCCACACTGTCCGCGGCGCAGGCCGAAAATTTTACCATCTCTGTCTACTCCGGCTACCAAACAGCGCCACATAGTGGCGTGTCCGGCAACGATGGCGTGGACGATTTCGACTTCACCACCGGTTGGGATGGCAAGAGCTTTGAAATGCCGCCCTATTACGGCATCCGTGGCACCTGGTGGGTGCGGGATAATTTCGGCTGGATCGCGGATTTCAACCACACCAAGGTCTATGCTGACGAAGACGACATGGCGGCAAACGGATTTTCGACGCTGGAATTCACCGATGGGCTGAACAACCTGACGGTGGGGCCGATCTGGCGCTGGCCGGGGGCGTGGAACAAGCTCACCCCCTATGCGAGCGTCTCAGCCGGGATCGTCATTCCGCATGTCGAGGTGGTCACCGCCAATACGAACACCATCGAATACCAAATCGCCGGGCCGACCGTCGCCGTTGTGCTGGGGGCAAGCTATGCGATCAATGACACATGGGATATTTTTGGCGAATACAAAGGCACGTATAGCCAAGTCAAAGCGGACCTGAACGGTGGCGGTACATTGGAAACCGACATCATCACCAATGCGCTCAACTTTGGTGTGGCCTATAATTTCTAAACGATCCTAGGATCAATGTCCTAAGCCGGGTCCGAAAGGGCTCGGCTTTTGCTTTGGGCTAAAGCTTTAACCTGGCTGTGGCGATCAGCGCCGCTTCACGCACCCGCAGCATGGCGTCGAACGTGGCGGGTGACAGGTCCAGATCGGCGCAGGCTTCGGGCACAAAAGGCACCTCATGCAACACACCCAAAATGCCAAGGATCGTCGCCTGATGCTCGGTCAGGCTTTGTACCCCGCGCACCAGTTGGAAGAGCGCGTTTGGATCACTGGCGTGATCGCGGATAAAGCGAAATTGCGCCGTGCGCTCTTGGCCGATTTTCCGTTTTGGCCCCGCGTAGTTCTCAAAGGCTTTTCGAAGCAATTTCAAAGCGTAATGCAGCTCCGTCAGCCCGTCGAAATGCAGCAAAAGCCGGGAGTCGGATTTGACCAGTTTGCTTTGATCAAATCCATTGGGGGTGTGAATCCCCATGGTCCAATCGCGCCCTGTGCGCACAATGGTTTTGCCGACACGATGGCCGGTCAGACCAAAGTTGAGAAACGAGGCAAACCGCCCAAAAAGCGCCTTGGCGTCTGTTTCGGCGAAGCCGATTGGGCCGCGAAATGCGCCCTCGAAAATATGTACTCCGGGTTCTGAGGCACGGTGGACGCGCTCAAGATTGCCCAAGACGATGCCCTCTGCACTCTGCTCGTGGGCCAACAGTGCCGATAAAGCTGCGCCATCCGAGATGAATTCATCAACGTCGCAATGCAAAAGCCAGTCACAGCCAGTGGTGCGATAGGCGCGGGTGGCATTGAATTTTTGCCGCCCGAGGTGACGACCGGGGCGGCGACCGAGATTGACCCTCTCCCAGTAGGCCTGATCACAGAGGGTCAGGATGCACCCCTCAAGACCGTCGAGCAACGCTTCGGCTTCTGGGTTGGGGCGATCGAGGAAAATATGCACTTCGCGCGCGCCAATGGCCAGGTGATGCCGGACAAAAGCGGCGATCAGCGGCGCGGGTTCGTCGGCCAGCGCGGCGATTGCCCAAGACGGTCCATCCTGTGTCACCGGTTTGAAACTCCAACAAAAAACCCCGCGCCTCGGGGAGGCACGGGGTCCATTTAGTAAGCTCTCAAAGCATCAGGCAAGGTTGCTGTCGATGCCTTTGCACGCGTCGACGAGACCTTTGACGGCCTCAACCGACTTGTCGAACATGACTTGTTCGTCTTTGGACAGTTTGATGTCCACGACTTTTTCGATGCCGCCGGCGCCGATGATGGTCGGAACGCCAACATACATGCCGTCAAGACCCAGCTCGCCATCGCAATAGGCGGCGCAAGGCAACAGGCGCTTTTGGTCTTTGAGGTAGGCTTCGGCCATTTCAATGGCGGAGGTCGCCGGTGCGTAGAAGGCAGAACCGGTTTTCAGCAAGCCCACGATCTCTGCGCCACCGTCACGGGTGCGCTGAATGATCGCGTCGAGTTTTTCCTGAGTGGTCCAACCCATTTCCACCAGATCCGGCAGCGGGATGCCGCCAACGGTGGAGTAGCGGGTGGAGGGGACCATGGTGTCGCCGTGACCGCCCAGAACGAAAGCGGTGACGTCTTTCATCGACACGCCGAATTCGACCGAGAGGAAGTGACGGAAACGGGCGGAGTCAAGAACACCGGCCATGCCACAGACTTTGTTGGCCGGAAGGCCGGAATATTGCTGAAGCGCCCAAACCATCGCATCAAGCGGGTTGGTGATGCAGATCACGAAAGCGTTCGGGGCATGTTCTTTGATGCCTTCGCCAACGGATTTCATAACTTTCAGGTTGATGCCCAGAAGGTCATCGCGGGACATGCCCGGTTTACGCGGCACACCGGCGGTGACGATGCACACGTCTGCGCCTGCGATGTCGGCGTAGTCATTCGTACCGATCATGGTGGCGTCGAATTTTTCGGACGGGCCGGATTCAGCGATGTCGAGCGCTTTGCCCTGCGGGGTCCCTTCGGAGATGTCGAACAAAACGACGTCGCCGAGTTCCTTGATGGCTGCGAGGTGGGCGAGCGTGCCGCCGATTTGACCTGCGCCGATGAGGGCAATCTTGGGTCTGGCCATGGAAAGTCTCCAATCAGTTGGTAAGATTGGGGCATGGGTAGCCCTTCACGGGCGTTCACGCAAGGCTGCGCTGCGGCAATGCATTAAGGTTTTCGCTGGCGTTAGCGATAACCGCTCTGTAATTTCGAGAAAAATCTCCTTTTGCCGTCTGGGCCCCCCGTATGACGTTTGATCTTCATTTCTTTCTCTTCGCCGTGCCTGCTGTGATTTTCGCGGGTCTGTCAAAGGGCGGATTTGGGTCTGCGGCAGCTTTTGCGGCGACACCGTTTTTGGCACTGATTCTCACTCCGGGACAGGCGGTTGGCCTGATGTTGCCACTGTTGATGGTGATGGATGTGACCGCGATCCGGGTGTTTTGGCGTAAATGGGACGGGTCGGCGGCGCGCGTTTTGATCGCGGGGGCGGTGCCGGGGATTGTGATCGGGGCCTTGGTTTACGGCATCGCCAAGCCTGAGGTGTTCAAATTTTTGATTGGTCTCGTTGCCATCGGCTTTGTCGCCTATCAGGGTGCCAAGGCGAAAGGGTGGATCAAGCCGCCGAAACGCGCCATCGGCGCGTTTGGCGGTACGATGTGGGGGCTGGTGACCGGGATCACCAGCTTCATATCCCACGCCGGCGGCCCGCCCGCGGCGGTTTATATGTTGTCGCAACGGATGGACAAAACCACCTATCAGGCGACATCGGTGTTGGTGTTTTGGGCGATCAACCTGATCAAAGTGGTGCCCTATTCCATCGTCGGGATTTTCACGCCCGAGACGTTAAAGGCCGACCTGATGCTCTTTCCCTTTGCCATTCTCGGCGTGTTGATGGGAGCATGGCTGCACCATAAAATATCGGATCGGTTCTTTTTCGCGCTGGCCTATGTGTTCTTGGTGATCACGGGGGTCAAACTGATTTGGGAGTCTTTGGGGTAGCGCGCTTACGCGTCGTCGCCTTTGGCCTGTGCCACCTCGGCGGTCATTTCAAACGCCTGCCCCGAGGCGATGAGGCAGCTCACGCCATTGGGTTGGGTCATCAAAAGCGTCCATGTGCCGGTCTCGGTGGAGGCAAAGAGTTCCACCACTCCGTTGTTCGGCGCAAGGCCGATGGATTGGCGGCTTTCGCCATATTGGGTGCCCAGCCGCTCAAGCACTTGATCGCGTTGACCGCAGGATTGTTGCGCGGTGGCCGGGGCGGGGAGGGTGAAACACCCAAACGCCCCGATCAGAGCGGCAAGAGGGAGCAGTTTCATCGTCTTATCCTTTTCTTACGTGGGGCGTCCGATGGTGATAATTGGACATCAAGGGAAAACCATGCGGAAATCCTGCCGCAAGAGCGTTGAAAATATGGTTAATACGCCGGGCTGAGAACTGATGTATGGGGGGCTTGGCGGGTAAAGTTTCTGCGCTGCGGAAATTTTGACCTTGCATAATGGTGCGCTTGTGTGGCCTCTTGCGCAACAATATTGCGGAGGAAAAGAATCAATGTCCCAAGTCACCAATCGCCCCTATCGGTCTGCTCTTTACATCCCTGGTTCGAAAGAACGGGCGCTGGAAAAGGCCAAAGGCCTGGCCTGTGACGCGATCTTGTTTGATCTCGAAGACGCCGTCGCCCCCGATGAAAAAGAAAACGCCCGCGCCTTGCTCAAAGCCACATTGGCGGCAGGCGGCTATGGCAACCGGGCGAAAATCGTTCGGGTCAACGGGTTTGACACCCAATGGGGCCGCGATGATGTGGCGGCTTTCGTTGGCATGGACATTGACGGCATTCTGTTGCCGAAAGTTGAAAGTGCTGAGATGGTCGAAGCTCTGGCGCAAGCGATCCCGGACGTACCGCTTTGGGCGATGATGGAAACGCCTTTGGGGATGCTCAACGCCGCAGAGATTGCCGCCCACCCGCGCATGGCCGGGTTTGTGATGGGCACCAATGATTTGGCGAAAGAATTGAACACCCGCTTTCGCGCCGATCGCCTGCCGATGATGGGCGGGCTGCATCTGTGCCTCATTGCGGCCAAGGCCTATGGGATTGTTGTGCTTGATGGCGTCTATAATGCGTTCAAGGACGAAGACGGCCTGAAATTTGAATGCGATCAGGGCCGCGACATGGGATTTGATGGCAAAACCTTGATCCATCCGGCGCAATTGGACGTGGCCAATGCCGCGTTTGCACCCTCGGAGGCGGAGATTGATTTGGCGAAACGCCAGATCGAAGCCTTTGAGGCCGCAGAGGCCGCGGGCGAAGGTGTTGCAGTTGTGGATGGTAAAATCGTGGAAAATCTCCATATCGTAACAGCACGGGCGACCCTCGCCAAAGCTGATGCGATCAAATCAATGGAGTGATCATGACCCTTCTCATTCTCGGGCTGCTGCTGTGGAGCGGCGCCCATCTTTTTAAACGCGTGGCGCCCGATGCGCGCGCCAAACTCGGAGACAAGGGCCGGGGGGGCATCGCGATTGCGCTGTTTGCCGCGCTGATCCTGATGGTTCTGGGCTTTCGGAACTCTGAGACCGTCGATCTTTATGCGATGCCATCCTATCTGCGCCATGTGAACAACACGCTGATGATTGTTGCGGTGTTTTTGTTGGCGCTGGGCCATTCCAAAAGCCGTCTGCGTGCCAAAATGCGTCACCCGATGCTGACCTCCGTTGTGGTCTGGGGCGTGGCGCATCTTTTGGTCAATGCCGATGCGGCATCAATCGTGCTGTTTGGTGGCATGACCCTTTGGGCCTTGGTCGAAATGGCACTGATCAACCGCGCAGAGCCGAAACCTGTGCCCTATGCGGGCGGGTCCATGGCCGGTGACATTCGTTTGGTGATCATCAGCCTTGTGGTCTTTGCCGTGATCGCGGGTCTTCATATTGCGCTGGGCTATAACCCATTCGTGGGGACGGTCGCATGAAAGCCTACCGCCTCCTGACCGAGGACGACACATCGGCCTTTTGTCACAAGGTGACAGAGGCATTGAACACAGGCTGGGCGCTCTACGGATCGCCCTGTTACGCCTATGACGAGAGCACCGGAAAAATGCGCTGTGCGCAGGCGGTGACGAAAGAGGCGGACGGGGACTATAGCCCGGACGTGAAACTGGGAGGACTTTAGGGTGAAAACCAATTCGGGACATTTTTTCGAGGATTATAAGATCGGGCAGGTGATCGAACATGCTGTGCCGCGCACGATTTCGGGCGGTGAGCGGGCGATGTATCACGCGCTCTACCCGGCGCGTCATGCGCTTTATTCCTCGGATGAATTTGCGGAAAACTGCGGGTTGGACAAAAGCCCGCTGGATGATCTGATTGCCTTCCATGTGGTGTTTGGCAAATCCGTCCCGGATATTTCCCTGAATGCTGTCGCCAATCTTGGTTATGCCGAGGGGCGGTGGTTAAAGCCGGTCTACCCCGGTGACACGCTGCGCTCCGTGTCTGAGGTGATTGGCCTCAAACAGAACTCCAACGGCACATCCGGTGTCGTCTATGTCCGCACCACCGGTCTCAATCAATTTGATGTGCCGGTGTTAGAATATGTGCGTTGGGTGATGGTGCGCAAACGCGATCTGGACGCGCCTGCGCCCGAAACCGTGATCCCGGAGTTGAAGGACGTTGTTGCGCCGGAGGATTTGAGTATCCCCGAGGGGCTTGATTTTCTGCGCTACAATTTCGCGCTGGCGGGGGAGCAGCATCGTTTTGCCGATTATGAGATCGGCGAAAAGATTGATCACGTCGATGGCGTGACGATTGAAGAAGCCGAGCACATGTTGGCAACGCGCCTGTGGCAGAATACGGCCAAAGTGCATTTCGATGCGACCAATCGCGAGGATGGTAAACGCTTGATCTATGGCGGCCATGTGATTTCGATGGCGCGGGCCTTGTCGTTCAACGGGCTGGCCAATGCGCAGATGATCGTGGGTCTGAACGGCGGCGCTCACGCGAACCCTTGTTTCACCGGCGATACGGTGCGCGCCTATACCGAAGTGCTTGATAAGGCCGAAACCCCTGCGCCGGGCGTCGGTGCGTTGCGGTTACGCCTTGTGGCCTACAAACACGGCGCGCCGGAGTTTGCCTATAAGGATGCGGCGGGCAAATATCACCCGGATGTTTTGTTGGATCTGGATTACTGGGCGGTTGTGCCACAGTGATGAGTCTCAATTCTGGATTTGTGTCTTGATTTTGTGATCGCAAAAAGGGCCGCGCAGGGGATGTGTGGCCCTTTTTCTGTCCCCGGTGCTGTCGTGGCGCGGATTCGAGGAATGTTTATGTTGAGTAAAACCCTAAGAAAAATGATTTACCTTCGTTTGTGATCACAGCATAAAATTAGTGATCACAAATGCAAAAATCTAAGGGTGAAATGACAAAATTTAGGCGATGTTAGCGCACTCAACTGATGACTTCGGTCCAGAAAGGTATAATACCAAAGCCAACCTATAACTGCACCCATCGTGAAAGGACGTCACCATGGCTGATGTGAACCGCGGCAATCGCCCGCTGTCCCCCTTCATGTTCGTCAAATATTATCGGCTTCAAATGACCGCGTTTTCCTCGGTCATGGTTCGGATCACAGGCAATGCGCTGATCGCGGCGTCTTTCCTGTGCGTCTGGTGGCTACTCGCCGCCGCAACTGGCCCTGAGTATTTCGAATTCGTCGATTGGCTGATCCGCTCTTGGGTCGGTGACATCGTGATGTTCCTGTCCGTTTGGGCGCTTTGGTATCACCTCGGTGGTGGCATCCGGCACCTGATCTGGGACGCGGGCTATTGCCTTGATGTCGACGTGTCCGAAAAAATGGGGTGGGCCATGATCATTGGCGCGACCATCCTGACCGTTCTCACCGCTTTTGTGGTCTAAGGAGGCACCCATGTCATTTCTCACGGATCGCAAACTCGCAGTTGGCCTTGGCGCCGCAAAACACGGTGCAGATCACCACTGGTTCATGATCACCTCTTCGATCGGCCTGTTGATCCTGATCCCGCTGTTCATTTTCACCTTTGGCTGCGCGCTGGGTGGCACCTATGAAGAGGTGCTGGCCTATTACAGCCGCCCATTCCCCTCCATCGTGGCAGGGCTGACCATCATCGTGTCGATGCTACACATGATGCGCGGCTGGCAAATGATGGTCGAGGATTACACCTCCGGATTTTTCCGCAAGTTCCTCGTGATCGGGATGAACTTCTTCTGCTACGCTTTGATCGCAGCAGGCCTGTTCTCCCTCGTGAAACTCGCGCTGTAAGGAAGACCGATATGACCGCTGCATATGAATATGAAACCCACGACTATGACGTCGTTGTCGTTGGTGCGGGGGGCTCCGGCCTGCGCGCCACATTGGGCATGGCCGAACAAGGTCTGCGCACCGCCTGTGTGACCAAAGTGTTCCCGACCCGCTCCCATACGGTTGCGGCACAGGGCGGCATTGCTGCGTCTCTGTCCAACATGGGCCCGGACAACTGGCAATGGCACATGTACGACACCGTCAAAGGCTCTGACTGGTTGGGCGATACGGATGCGATGGAATATCTCGCTCGCGAAGCCCCCAAAGCTGTTTATGAGCTTGAACATTACGGCGTGCCGTTTTCGCGTACCGAAGAGGGCAAGATTTACCAACGCCCCTTCGGCGGTCACACCACCGAATTCGGCGAAGGCCCGCCCGTGCAGCGCACCTGCGCGGCGGCTGACCGCACTGGTCACGCGATCCTGCACACGCTTTATGGCCAGTCTCTGAAAGAAAAAGCCGAGTTTTACGTCGAATATTTCGCCATCGACCTGATCATGTCCGAAGACGGCCAGTGTCAGGGTGTGCTGTGCTGGAAACTCGATGACGGCACCTTCCACGTCTTCAACGCCAAAATGGTGGTTCTGGCGACCGGCGGCTATGGCCGTGCGTTCTTTTCCGCCACCTCCGCACACACCTGTACAGGGGACGGCGGCGGCATGGTGGCGCGGGCTGGTCTGGCGCTTCAGGATATGGAATTCGTTCAGTTCCACCCGACCGGCATCTACGGTTCCGGCTGTTTGATCACCGAAGGCGCGCGCGGCGAGGGGGGGTATCTGACCAACTCCGAAGGCGAACGCTTTATGGAACGCTATGCGCCGACCTACAAAGACCTCGCGCCGCGTGACTATGTGTCCCGCTCCATGACCATGGAAATCCGCGAAGGCCGCGGTGTGGGCGAACACAAAGACCACATTTTCCTCAACCTCAGCCACCTTCCGCCGGAAGCTTTGGCCGAACGTCTGCCGGGCATTTCCGAATCCGCGAAAATTTTCGCCGGTGTGGATGTGACCAAAGAACCGATCCCGGTTTTGCCGACGGTGCACTACAACATGGGCGGTATCCCCACCAACTATCACGGTGAGGTTCTCAACCCGACCAAAGACGATCCGACCGCGATCGTTCCGGGCCTGATGGCCGTGGGTGAGGCGGGCTGTGCCTCTGTGCATGGGGCGAACCGTCTTGGCTCCAACTCGCTCATCGACCTCGTGGTCTTTGGCCGTGCCGCCGCCATCCGCGCTGGCGGGATCGTTGATCCGAAAACGCCGAACCCGGAGCTGAACCAGGCCTCCATCGACAAGGCCTTTGCCCGCTTTGACGGTCTGCGTCACGCCAATGGCGCTGTCGCAACTGCCGAGCTGCGCCTTGAGATGCAGCGCACGATGCAATCTGACGCCGCCGTGTTCCGCACCGACAAAACCCTCAAAGAGGGCGTCGAGAAGATGACCGAAGTTGCCGCCAAAATGGATGATCTGAAAGTCACGGATCGCTCCTTGGTGTGGAACTCCGATCTGATGGAAACGCTGGAACTGGCCAACCTGATGCCCAACGCTTTGGCGACCATTCACGGCGCTGAGGCCCGCAAAGAATCCCGTGGTGCGCATGCCCACGAAGATTACCCGCAGCGGGATGATAAGAACTGGCGGATCCACACGATCAGCCGGGTCGAAGGCAACAAGGTTGATCTGAGCTACCGTCCGATCATCGAGACGCCTTTGACCACTGAGGCCGAAGGCGGCATCAGCCTTGCAAAAATCGCGCCCAAAGCGCGGACGTTCTAAGGGGATCAGAAATGGTACAGTTTAACCTGCCGAAGAACTCCAAAATCGTCACGGGCAAGACCTGGCCGAAGCCCGAGGGCGCGACCAATGTCCGCAAGTTTCAGATCTATCGCTGGAACCCTGATGATGAGAAAAACCCAAGCGTTGACACCTATTTCCTTGATATGGATCGGTGTGGCCCGATGGTTTTGGACGCGCTCATCAAGATCAAGAATGAGATCGACCCAACCCTGACCTTCCGCCGCTCTTGCCGTGAAGGGATTTGTGGCTCCTGTGCGATGAACATCGACGGGATCAACACGCTGGCCTGTATCTACGGTCTGGACGAGATCAAGGGCGATGTCCGTATCTTCCCATTGCCGCATATGTCGGTGGTCAAAGACCTCATCCCCGATCTGACCCATTTCTACGCGCAACACGCGTCGATCATGCCGTGGCTTGAGACCAAGACCAACCGCCCGGCGAAAGAATGGCGTCAGTCGATTGAAGATCGCAAGAAACTCGATGGCCTGTATGAATGCGTGATGTGTGCGTCTTGTTCCACATCCTGCCCGTCTTACTGGTGGAATGGCGACAAATACCTCGGCCCAGCCGCCTTGCTTCATGCCTACCGCTGGATCATCGACTCGCGCGATGAGGCGACGGGGGAACGTCTGGACGAATTGGAAGATCCGTTCAAACTCTACCGCTGCCACACCATCATGAACTGTGCCAAGACCTGTCCGAAAGGTCTGAACCCGGCCAAAGCCATTGCGCATATCAAAAAGCTGATGTTGGAGCGCGCGCACTAAACGCGTTTAGGATTTCGGTTGGATGCGCTGAAACGCGCTGAAAACGTCCCAAGACAGATAAAATCCCGCCCCTTTTGGCGGGATTTTTCTTTGCTCTTTAGGCAAACTCCCTATGAAGCCCAAGTCACTCAGATGTGAGCGCGCCGCCGTTTTCCTCGGCGCCGCGCTGGCGTAAAGGCAGATATGCTTCTCCTCGCCCCCATTCTCATCATTGGTCTCTATGTCGCCATGTACATCTTGCGCACGGAGAAAACGGGCGCGTGTAAATGGCGTCAGGTGAGCAAGGGGGCGGAGGGTGTGGATTGGGCCTGTCCGGTCTGTGGCGCCACGGCACAGACGGCCTCGGGGGAGCCAAAGCACTGTGGCGGACAGATGCCGAAGCTCTGATCTTGTCACCGGATAATGGGTTACACACCGTTAAGTTTTCTGCATTGCAGCGACCGCATGGCGAGTATGCGTGTTTTAGGGGCTGTATTGCGCCGCAGCGCGGCATATTTCAAAGTTAAGGGAGGGCGAACCGGCATTTCTATGCCCGGACCCTTATTGGAGTGACGACTATGACCTTGCACGATGTTGCACTGACCGCAAAAGACACTGCAGACTCGGCGATGAAAGTCACGGAGTGGCTTGAATATTACGCCCCGGCCACACCGGCTGCGCAATCGAGCGAGCAAATCGTTCCAAGCAAACTTGCCGTTTTGGATCAGATGTACGCCTATTACTGCGCGGATTGATGTCTGCCCTCACGGAATTCAAAAAGCCCCGCAGAGGATGCGGGGCTTTTTCATGTCTGGCGTGGTGGAAAGGCTTAGCAATAGCGCTCGACACCAACCATTTGCGCGTCTGAGTAGCGATCCCCATGGGCCCAGCCCACGGGCAGAACCTCTTCGATGTCCCATAGCTCGTCCTCAGAGAGAGAAATCGACGTGGCATCAACCCATTCGGCCAAATGCGCCGCCGTGCGGGTGCCGGGAATGGGCATCATGTGGTCGCCCTGATGCAGCACCCACGCCAGTGCCAAGGCCGATGTGGTCACGCCTTTCTTGGCGGCATGGGCACGGAAGGCGCGGACATGATCCATATTGGCGGACCAATTTGGCTCCATAAAGCGCGGGTTCACTTTGCGGAAATCATGAGATTCAAAATTGGGTGGATCAAGATCGACATCACCCAATACCCCACGCCCCAAGGGAGAGAAGGGGATAAAGGCAATGCCCAAGTCTTCACAAGTCTGGATGACGCCCAATTCCGGCTGACGCGACCAAAGCGAATATTCGTTTTGCACCGCCCGGAGCGGCACCACCCGATGCGCGCGCTGGATGGTTGACGGCGCGACCTCGGAGAGGCCCCAGGCGTCGATCAATCCCTCTTCGATCAACCGCCCCATGGTTTCGGCCACCTCTTCGACAGGGCGTTCCTGTTCGCGGCGGTGAATGTAATAAAGTTCAACCTTGTCGCGGTTCAGTTTCTCAAGAGAGCTTTCAAGTTCGGCGCGGATGTAATCCGCCTCATTGGAAAAGCTGCGCGGCGGTCCGGGCACGATACCCACCTTGGTGGCCAGCGTCACATCCGCGCCGGTTTCCTTTAGATACCGTCCGACGATGCGCTCAGAGCGCCCCATACCATAGATATTGGCCGTATCCCAAAAGTCGATGCCAGCGGCCTCGACCGCGGCCAATGTTTCAAGGCTGGTGTCATCATCGGCGGGGCCAAAAAAGCCCGCAAAGCTCATGCAACCAAATCCGATGGCGCTGACCATTGGACCGTCTGTCCCCAGTTGGCGTTTGGGCATGGACATGAAAGGCCCTCCTTATCGTCTGATTTTATGGGAAAGGGCCACCCGTCTGGGCAGCCCTTGAAGAGTTAGGTTGCAGGTGCAGAAAAACAAGCCGCAGAGCCCGATATTTTAGGCAAAAGCCGCCTCAAGCGCGATTTCGACCATGTCGCCAAAGCTGCGTTCGCGATCCGTCGAGGGCAGGGCCTCATGCGTCAGCAAATGATCCGAGACGGTCATGATGCCAAGCGCGCGCACGCCATGACGGGCGGCGAGATTATAAAGTTCAGCGGCTTCCATTTCGACGCCCAAGATGCCGTGACGCACCATGATCTCGGTCAGGTCGGGCCGTTCGTCATAAAACACATCAGAGGAATAAATCCCGCCGACATGCACGCCGGTGTCTTTGGTCCGCGCGGCCGCGACGGCGGCCTCAAGCAGGCCATAATCGGCACAGGGCGCAAAGTTCAGCTCTTTGAAAATGCCGCGCGAGGGGGTCGAGAGCGTGGTGGCGGTCATCGCGATCACCACGTCACGCACCTTGATGTGATGCTGCATCGCGCCACAAGACCCGATGCGGATCAGGGTTTTGGCACCATATTCGGTGATCAATTCATTGGCGTAGATCGACAGGGAGGGCATCCCCATGCCGGAGCCATGAATGGTGACGCGATTGCCTTTGTACGTGCCGGTAAAGCCCAACATGCCGCGCACTTCGTTGACCAAAACGGCGTCATCAAGAAAATTCTCAGCCGCCCATTTGGCGCGATAGGGATCGCCCGGCATCAAAACGGTTTCGGCAATCTCTCCGGCTTTAGCGGCAATATGGGGGGTCGGCATCAGGGCACCTCTTTGTTTGAGTTGCCCCGACTATAGCTTTGATTTTCGCGGGGACCAGCCTTACTCGGCGGCCTCTGACGCGGGATCGACCAAACCGACGATGTCAAACATGATGCGGTTGAGTTCGAAATCTTTCGGCGTGTAGACGCGGGCCACACCCATCGCCAAAAGCGCCTTTTCATCCGCTTCGGGAATGATGCCACCCACGACCACCGGGATATGGCCCAACCCGGCCTCTTTCATCCGCTCCATCAAGTCCGCCATGAGCGGCATATGCGACCCCGACAGGATCGACAGGCCCACCACATGGGCCGCGTCGCGCCCGGCGGCTTCGACAATCTCAGAGGGTGTCAGGCGGATGCCCTCATAGGTGATGTCCATCCCTGCGTCGCGGGCGCGGGCGGCGATTTGTTCGGCACCGTTCGAGTGGCCATCAAGGCCGGGTTTGCCAACGAGGAATTTGAGTTTACGGCCCAGCGAGGTCGAGACGCGCGCCACCTCGTCACGGATTTCGTCCAAGCCTTCGGTGCGGTTCGACGGGTTCACGGACACCCCGGTCGGGCCACGGTACTGACCAAAGGCTGCGCGGACCATGTCGCCCCATTCGCCCGTCGTCGCCCCGGCTTTCGCCGCCTCAATCGAGGTGGGCATGATGTTGGTGCCGGATTTCGCCGCCTCGCGCAATTTGGTCAGCGCGGCTTGCACGGCGGCCTCGTTGCGCGACTGCCGCCACTCTTGCAAGCGACCGATTTGATCGGCTTCGGCCTTTGGGTCGGATTTCATGATCGAGCCATCCCCGGTGGTCAGCGGCGACGGTTCGCCCACGGTCCAGCGGTTCACCCCGACGACAACGGTCTCGCCGCCTTCGATCTTGGAAATGCGCTCGGCGTTGCTTTCGACCAGACGCGATTTCATATATTCAATCGCCTCAATCGCGCCGCCCATGCCGTCAAGCGTGTCAAGTTCGGCGCGCGCGCCCGCTTTCAACTCGCTCACCTTGCGGTCCACGGCGGGGTTGTTGTCGAACAGGTCGTCATATTCCAACAGGTCGGTCTCATAGGCGAGGATTTGCTGCATCCGCAACGACCATTGCTGATCAAACGGGCGTGGCAGGCCGAGCGCCTCGTTCCATGCGGGCAATTGCACGGCACGGGCGCGGGCGGTTTTGGACAGGGTGACAGCCAGCATTTCGATCAGGATGCGGTAGACGTTGTTTTCCGGCTGCTGCTCGGTGAGGCCCAGCGAGTTGACTTGGACACCGTAGCGGAAGCGGCGGAATTTCGAGTCCTCGACGCCGTAGCGTTCACGGGTGATCTCGTCCCAAAGCTCGACAAAGGCGCGCATTTTGCACAGCTCGGTAACGAACCGGATGCCCGCGTTGACGAAAAACGAAATCCGCCCGGCCATTTCCGGGAAGGCCTCGGCGGGCACTTTTTCTTTCAGGTCATCCAGCACGGCAATCGCGGTGGCCAAAGCAAAAGCCAGTTCTTGCTCCGGCGTCGCCCCGGCCTCTTGCAGGTGATAGGAACAGATGTTCATCGGGTTCCATTTCGGCAAGTGCTCGCGCGTATAGGCGGCGACATCGGTGATCATTCGCAGCGACGGACGCGGCGGGCACACATATGTCCCGCGCGACAGGTATTCTTTGATGATGTCGTTTTGCACGGTGCCTTGGAGTTTCGACACATCTGCGCCTTGTTCCTCAGCCGCAGCAATATACAGCGCCAACAACCAGGGGGCGGTGGCGTTGATTGTCATCGACGTGTTCATTTGTTCGAGCGGAATGTCTTTGAACAACATCCGCATATCGCCCAAATGCGCCACCGGCACGCCGACTTTGCCGACCTCGCCTTTGGCCAGTTCATGATCGCTGTCATAGCCGGTCTGAGTGGGCAGATCGAAGGCCACGGACAGGCCGGTCTGACCCTTGGACAGGTTGGTGCGATAGAGCGCGTTGGAGGCTTTCGCTGTCGAATGGCCCGCATAGGTACGGAAGAGCCAGGGTTTATCCTTTTTCGTATCAGTCATGGCAGGCCTCGTTCGCTGTATCATCTTTCGATGGGCAATAATATTTCTCAGAAGCCTTTATGCGTGGAATAATGTGCCAATGTCAATTCGCCGCGATGCGGCAGGGCGCGAAAAGAGGCGGTTTTCCAAGTGACGTAAGGATATTGTTTCGCCTTTTGGTCGTAGGCAGCCTTGTTTTTGTGGGGATTTTCTCAAAATGCTGCGATTGCTCGGTTATAAAATTTCAAAAATTGCTGCATCAGCATTGCATAATTACTTTTCAAATCGTATCTAGAGGGCAGAGAGCCCGCGATTCTGCATCGCGGCGCAGGGCGGGGCCCTTTTGATGAAGCACGATGGTGTCGTCAAAAGGGTCCCAAACAAAACAGATAAAAGATGAGCCTTTGGGGCGACCCGGCCCCGAAGTTATGGAGGACTGAAGATGGCGCTTGATACGAAGCTGACGACCTACACAGCCGAAGAAAAAGATCTCTATGAGGTCGGTGAAATGCCGCCCATGGGCTATGTTCCAGCCAAAATGTACGCTTGGGCGATCCGCCGCGAACGTCACGGCGAACCTGAAACCTCCTTTAAACAAGAAGTCGTCGAAACGCCGACGCTTGAGCCGCATGAGGTGCTTGTGCTCGTGATGGCGGCTGGCGTGAACTACAATGGCGTTTGGGCCGGTCTCGGCGTGCCAATCTCGCCGTTCGACGGTCACGGCGCAGAATATCACATCGCGGGCTCCGACGCCTCCGGCATCGTTTGGGCGGTTGGCTCGGCGGTGAAAAATTGGAAAGTCGGCGACGAGGTTGTGATCCATTGCAACCAGGACGACGGCGATGACGAAGAGTGCAACGGCGGCGACCCGATGTATTCCCCGTCACAGCGGATTTGGGGCTATGAAACCCCGGATGGGTCTTTCGCGCAATTCACCCGCGTTCAAGCACAACAGCTTTTGCCGCGTCCGACCCACCTGACGTGGGAAGAGAGCGCCTGCTACACGCTGACGCTGGCCACCGCGTACCGGATGCTCTTTGGCCACCCGCCGCATGAGTTGAAACCGGGCATGAACGTTTTGGTCTGGGGCGCGTCTGGCGGTCTGGGCACCTATGCGATCCAGTTGATCAATGCCGCAGGCGCGAATGCGATTGGCGTGATCTCGGACGAAAGCAAACGTGATTTCGTCATGGGGCTGGGCGCAAAAGGCGTGATCAACCGCAAAGATTTTAATTGCTGGGGCCAACTCCCGACCGTGAACACGCCGGAATATACCGCGTGGTTCAATGAGGCACGTAAATTCGGCAAAGCGATCTGGGACATCACCGGCAAAGGCAAGAACGTCGATATCGTGTTTGAACACCCCGGCGAGAGCACCTTTCCGGTCTCCAGCTTCGTCTGTAAAAAAGGCGGGATGGTTGTGATCTGTGCCGGGACCACCGGCTACAACCTGACCTTTGACGTGCGCTATATCTGGATGCATCAAAAGCGTTTGCAGGGCTCGCATTTCGCCCATCTCAAACAGGCGGCTGCCGCCAACCTGATGATGATCGAAAAGCGCATTCATCCGTTCCTGTCGGAAACCTTCACGTGGGACGAAATTCCCGCAGCCCACACGAAAATGCTGCGCAACGAGCATAAGCCGGGCAACATGTCCGTGCTGGTACAAGCGCCGACAACCGGGCTGCACACGCTGCAAGACGTAATCGACGCGGGCAAATAAGCCCTCTGCGCCAAGCTGAAATGGTTCAATGTCCCGCCCTTCCTCAGAGGGGCGGGATTTTTTTTGCCCGTGGGTTTTCTTCTGAAATGGAGATCAACCCAAGGTTGATAAATTCGGTTGCGCTGGCGAATCTCGGGTGAGTCGGTTTTGACCGGGAAATTTCATTGCGCAACTCTCAGAAAATAAACGAAATATTATAATTCATAGGGTTAGTGACATCAGGCTCGCTATTTATGGGGAGCCCATATCCGCGAATTTCAAAATGCAAAAGCACCGTCTAGGGTTGAACGTGCAACCACTTTGATAACCGAAAGAGGGTTTACATGCGCAACGATTGGATACTTGATGTACTCACAGACCTGCGGACGTTTGCAGAGCAGAATGGCCTGACAGCGAGTGCTGAGCAGTTGGGCGATGTTTGCCTTGTCGTCGCGGCGGAGCTTTCTAACACGGGCCCGGAGTCGGAACAGGTGGGGGTGCATGACGGCGGATTTGCAAGACTTTCTGGAGGATATCCAGCGAGTTGAAACGTTCGAAGGCTTTCAAAGCGCAACGGAGGATTTGCGTGACCTCTTAGCGATTTCTCATGTGGTCTATCATTGGGTCAATAGCGTGGGGGAAAGGTTCGGCGCGGGCACATATTCCTCCGAATGGGTCGACCGTTACCTTGAAAAAGACTACCTACGCATGGACCCGGTGATTTTTGGATGTTTCCAACGCTTCACACCCGTCAACTGGAAGCAACTGGACTGGTCCTCTAAGGCCGCAAAAACATTCTTTCGCGATGCGTTGGATTATGGGGTTGGGAACCAAGGCTACACCATCCCCATCCGGGGACCAAACGGTCAGTTCGCCCTGTTTACGTTGAACCATACGGCTACGGATGAGGAATGGGATCGCCTGATTTCCCGCATCCAAAGAGATCTCGTCGTTGTTGCTCACGAGTTTAACAAAAAGGCTTTGGCTTTTGAGGCCGTCGACGAAAACCAAACGACTCCGACGCTTTCCCCCCGTGAATTGTCCGCGATCACCCATATTGCCAAAGGGTTGAGCCGGGCACAGGCGGCGGCAGAGCTTGGGATTTCCGAGCATACGCTGCGGGTCTATATCGAATCGGCACGCCACAAACTTGGGGCGTTGAACACGACTCACGCCGTTGCGCGGGCCCTGTCGATGGGGGTGATCATCGTTTAAGAGGCTCTATCAAGGTGGTTTGTCCCGTGTTGCGCTTAAATAATACGCATAGAACGCAAGGTGAACATATGTCACACTCTTGCGTACGCTTTGGATAGGCTATGGTTAACACTTGGACCGTAGCGTCCTCTCCAGTTGATGGAGACAGGAGCACTCACCCCATGCTGCGCTATATCTACGGCGATGACCTTTACCGCTTTCCGCGTCTGCGCGACACCATGTTTCGCGACCGCGCCGATCAGTTCAAAAATCGTCTTGGATGGGACGTGCATGTGAACGAGGCCGGTGAAGAACGCGACGAATATGATGACATCAATCCGCTCTATGTGATTTGGCAAAAAACCGACGGCACCCATGGCGGGTCGATGCGGTTTTTGCCGACAACGGGCGACACGATGGTCAATGACCATTTTTCCCATCTCACGGACGGCGTGCGCATTGAAAGCCCGTTCATTTGGGAATGCACCCGGTTTTGCCTTGCCCCCGGTGCGGATCGTCGGGTGACCGCCGCACTGACCTTGGCGGCAGGTGAGATCATGGAAGAATTCCAGCTCAAACATTTCGTTGGCGTTTTTGATCCGCGCATGGAGCGGATTTATTCCCTCATGGGCCTCGTCCCGGATGTGTTGGGCCGTGTCGGCGAAGGGCGCGACGTCATTGGCGTTGGTCTATGGGAAATGCGCGAAGAGATTTTTACCCCCACATTGGCGCGTGCAGGGATTGACCGGTCGACCTCAAAACGCTGGTTCCGTGCCGCCTTTGATCATCCGCAATGGGATGATATGCGCGCCATCCCCTAAATCTTTCCCTCTGGTGTACCTGACGGCGGGTCTTTAAAGCGTAGTGCCTTAAGCCTGACATAAGGGAAGGGGACGCGCCTAGGATCATTTTGGTCTTTTGGGCGTTTCGACCAAAATCTCTGATACAGGTTTGCTTCGAAACGCTTTAGGGTCGCCGCCATGACTGGAACCGCGCTTACATTCTCCGACGATCAGGCCGACGCCTATGACGCCATCAGCGCCGTGCTGAAACAGGTGGGGGTTGATCTTGAGGATGGGTTGATTTTGCCCATGGCGTCAACGGACACGCAAATTCGCGCGGTGATCGGCAAGGCGGGGTCGGGCAAAACCCTTTTGTTGGCAGAGCTGTACAAGGCTCTGGATGAGGCGGGCGTCGATATCGTTTCCGGCGATTGGGAAGGCCGCAAGAAAAAGGAACGCCGCACCTTGGCGATTCTTGCGCCAACCAACAAAGCCGCCTCCGTCTTGCGCACCCGCGGCGTGCCCGCGACCACCATCCACCGCATTCTCTACACCCCGGTCTATGACCCGGAGTATGAGAAAATCGCCGAATGGCTGGCGGGCAATGGCGAGCGCCCGGATGTCGAAGCCCTTTCGGTCGAGGGTCTGACAGATGAGGCCTTGGATCGGGCCTATGCCTTTTATCAAACCCATAAATCCATCCCCGGCGCTTTGGCGGCGGCTGGCCTGCGTGGCTCTGATTTCATCACCGGATGGAAACGCCGCGAAGACCCGCTCGACATCGGATTCGTCGATGAAAGCTCAATGTTGGACAAACGCCAACTCGATGATCTCAAAGAGATTTTCCCAACGCTCGTCCTGTTCGGTGACCCGGCGCAATTGGCCCCGGTCAACCAAGCCGGCGAGATGGTGTTTGAAACTTTGGGCGCGGAAAACACCCATGTGCTGCACCGTATTCACCGCCAAACCCAAGACAACCCGATCCTCGATCTGGCCCATGCTCTGGCCGATCCGCAGTTGGGGTTTGATCAGTTTGACCGTATGATTCAAGAGGCCGCCGCCCGCGACGAGCGGGTGGTCTATGCCAGCCGTGTCGAAAGCGATCTGATGGCGCGCTCGCCGGTGCTGGTCTGGCGCAATGCGACCCGCATCCGGCTGATCCAAGCGTTTCGCAATGTCCACGGCGCGCCCGTGGATGCGCTGTTGCCTGGCGAGCCTTTGATCTGTGATGGCATCGAATTGCCCGCGAAACACCGCAAGAAACGGTTGGACCTTGAGGCGCGGGGCTTGATCAAAGGGGCGCAGGTCGTCTACCTCGGCCCAGGGCGCAAACCCGGCTTTTCGCGGCTACATGTGATCGGCGCGGAGGACCCGAATATCTCGGCGGCCTCCATTGTTAAAATCGAAATTCCCGATGAAGAAGAACCGTTTATCCCCTATGCCGCGCGCATGGGGGCGGCATTTTTGCATGGAGCGGCGGTGACGATTCACAAGGCGCAAGGCTCGCAATGGGACAGTGTTCAGGTCTTTGCCCCCGACATTATGGCCGCCGCGCGCGCCGGTCGGATGGAGGCGGGCATTCCGCTTTGGAAACGGCTGACCTATGTCGCCATCACCCGCGCCGAAACGCGGCTGTTGTGGGTGACGCAAGCGCGGTTGGCCAAACCGACCGCACCGCTGTCTGTTGCGGATTTGACCGCCAAAGAGGCGGCACCTTTGACACTTGAGGCACAGGTCGACGCGCTGCTGTGATCAACGCCGAAGAATGCGAAACGCCTCCGAGGCCCCCCACCCAAACAGCCCGGCAATCGCCAGTGCCATCACGCCGTAGATCAACGCCTGCTGATAGGCCAAATTATAAAGCCAACGCTCAATGCCAACTTTTTGCACGTTGATCGTGGTGCCGTAACTGTCGATCACAGCGCCGTTTCGCAGTAAAAAAATCCGCGTGGTGTAGCCACCTTCGACGATATTGGAGGGCAGGGTGATCGAGGTTTGAAACAGCGTGTCCTCGCTCAGCGTGACGACCCCTTCACGGGTGCGATACAGATCATCCGCCTTGCGCAGCCGGATCAAAGCCTCGCGCGCAGGCAGCCCGCGCATCCCCGGCAAAATGCGTTTGTCGGCGGTGATTTTCCAAAGACTGTCGGTCAAGGGCGGCAGTATATCGGCCAACTCCCGTGTCGAGGTGACCGTGTAAAAGGTGGGCGTGTGGCCAATCACCTGTGCTTCGACGTTGATCCAAATGCCAAAACGGCGGTCTTTACGGCGGATGGTTTCGACTTTTTCAGGCCCCGCGACGGTGATGATGACATCGAGCGGCTCTCCCTCCGGCGTCGGTTGGTCGCGCTTCACTGCCCCAAAAATCAAAATTTCAGAGCCGTCAAAATTGGCCGTAATGGAAATCCGGCTTTGGCTCAGCGCGGCGACGACTTCTTCGGCACGGCCCGCACCGGGCAGCATCAACAAAGCGAACAGCAGGGCAAAAACGCGTGTCATCATGCCCCCAGCGAGTAGAGTTCTTTGGGCGGCAACAACAGATCGAAGCCCAGTTTGAGACAGACGGCCAGCACCAAAACCGCAAGCCAAATCCGCAATTGCTCGGCCTTCATCTTTAGCCCGATTTGGGTGCCGATTTGCGCGCCAATGACGCCGCCGATCAGCAACAGAAACGCCAAAAATACATCTACTGTATGGTTGGTATAGGCGTGCAGCAAGGTGGTGAACCCGGCGGTGAAAATGATCTGAAACAGCGAGGTGCCGATCACAACTTTGGTTGGCATTCCAAGCAGATAGATCATCGCAGGCACCATGATGAATCCACCCCCCACGCCCATAACGGCGCCCAACATGCCCACCATCACACCCACCGCAATTGGCGGAATGGCGGAGATATAGAGCCCCGAGGCGCGGAATTTCATTTTCAGCGGCAGGTTGTGAACCCAAAGGTGTTTTTTGCGCTCCGGGCGACCGCCCGGGCGGCCTTTGGCCCGTTTGATGGCGCGTATGGATTCGATCAGCATCAAAAACCCGATGATGCCCAAAAACACCACATAACAGAGGGTCACAAGCAAATCGACCTGACCCATGGCTTTGAGCATGTTAAAGATCTGAATGCCGATGGCAGAGCCGACAAGCCCCCCGCCCAACAGCACAAACCCCATCTTTAAATCCACCGTCTTACGTTTGAAATGGGCAAGCACACCGGAGACCGACGAGGCGACAATTTGGTTGGCAGAGGTGGCCACCGCCACAGCGGGCGGGATGCCGACAAAGAACAAGAGCGGCGTGATCAAAAATCCGCCGCCGACGCCAAACATGCCCGATAACACGCCCACAATCCCGCCAAGTCCGAGCAGGGTGAAGGCATTCACCGAAACTTCTGCGATTGGGAGAAATATTTGCATGGGGGACTTTCGCGACGTCTTTCTTCAGCAATGCAGTGATTTGGCGCGCGCGTCAAATGATCCGCGGCGTTTGAGATACAAAAGCGGACCCGAAGGCCCGCTCTGTGTCATTTTACGGAGGTTTATCGCTCTTTCACATAGGGCGTGCCGCCCGCGCGCGGTGGGATGGCCTTGCCGACAAAACCCGCCAGAATGATCACGGTCAGGATGTAAGGCAGGGCCTGCATGAACTGCACGGGGATGGTGAAATCGCCCATGGTGATGGATTGGTAACGGTTGCCAATGGCCTCCAACAGGCCGAACAACATCGTGGCGGAGAGCGCATACCAAGGCCGCCATTTGGCGAAAATCAACGCTGCCAAGGCGATGTAACCGCGCCCCGCCGACATGTCTTTGACGAAACCCGCCGCGAGAGAGGCAAGGTAAGTGCCGGCCATGCCGCACAACACGCCAGCAATGACCAGCGCGGCGAACCGCAGTCTCACCACCGACACGCCCGCCGTATCGACCGCTGAGGGGTTTTCCCCCACGGCACGCAGGCGCAGACCAAAGCGGGTGCGATAGAGCACCCACCACGACAGTGGCACGGCAAGCAGTGCCATATAGGTCAGCGCAGTGTGGCCAGAAATCAATTCATGGTAGAGCGGTCCGATAAAGGGCACATCGGCCAAGGCATCGGAAAACGGCAGGTTCCATTCGCCAAACCGTGCTTCCGTGGGGAGCGAGGGCGTGCGCCCGCCGAGCTTAAACCAACTTTGGCCAACAACAACGGTCAGTCCGGCGGCGAGAAAGTTCAGAGCCACGCCTGAAATAAGCTGATCGCCTTTGAAGGTGATCGAGGCCAGCCCGTGGATCATGGAAAACGCCAAAGATCCGGCCACGCCCGCCAAAAGGCCGATCCAAATCGACCCGGTGACAGAGGCCGCAGCCCCGGCCAAGAACGCCGCCGCTAACAATTTGCCCTCAAGTCCGATGTCAACGACGCCTGCGCGTTCCGAAAACAGCCCGGCAAGACAGGTCAAAAGCAAAGGCGTGGCAAGGCGCACCGTGCTGTCGAGGATTTGGATGATCGTGAGATAGTCCATGCTCACGCCTCCTTTTTCTTGTTGAGGGCGATGAACAGTTTCTCAAGCGGCGCGCGCACCATATTGTCGAGCGCGCCGGTGAACATGATCACGAGGGCCTGAATGACCACGACCAATTCGCGCGGGATCGATTCCCAGAATGATAATTCGCCGCCGCCTTGGTACAAAAAGCCAAAGAGCAGCGCGGCCAAGACGATCCCGATCGGGTGATTGCGGCCCATCAAAGCCACTGCGATGCCGATAAAGCCCGCGCCCTCGACCGCGTTGTCGATCAACCGTTCGGCCTCGCCCATCACGTTGTTGATCGCCATCAGGCCGGACAAGGCGCCGGAGATCAGCATGGCGATAACAACGATGCGCACCGGGTTGATGCCGGCGTATTTCGCCGCCGTTTCCGATTGGCCATAGGCGCGGATTTCATAGCCAAGCCGGGTGCGCCAGATCAGGAAATAGAACCCAACAGCGGCCAAAAGCGCGATCAGGAAGGACACGTTGACGGGGGCGTTTTTGTTGAACTCAATGCCCAAGGGTGCCAACATTTCATGGAAAGTCGGCAGGTGTGCCCCGGCGCCAAACCGCGCGCTTTCAGTGGACATAGACCCCGGAACTTTGAGGTAATTCAATAGGATGTAGCCAATCAGCGCAGAGCCGATAAAGTTGAACATGATGGTGGTGATGACGATATGGCTGCCGCGTTTGGCCTGAAGATAGGCGGGGATAAACGCCCATGCTGCGCCAAAAAGCGCACCGCCGATCATCGCCGCGGGCAGGGCAATGGCCCAATGCGGCCAAGGCACATAAAGGCATACAAGTGCCACACCCAAACCGCCCAACGCCGCCTGACCTTCAGAGCCGATGTTGAACAATCGAGCGTGATAGGCGACAGCGACCGAGAGGCCGGTGAAGATGAAATTGGTGGTGTAATAGAGCGTGTAACCGATGCCGTTTGAACTGCCAAACGCGCCTTGCACCATGGTTTTGATCGCCACCACCGGGTCTTTGCCGATGGCCATGATCACGAGGCCCGACAGCAAAAAGGCCAAGAAGATCGAGATCAACGGAATGAGGACGGCATCCGCCCATTTTGGCATTTTTGTCATTGACCTGCCTCCTCCGATTTTTCTTCGGCAATCCCGGCCATCATCAGGCCAAGCTCGCCTTCATTGGTCTCAGAGGGCAGGCGTTCGCCCATGATTTTACCGTCAAACATCACCGCAATCCGGTCACTCAGCGACAGGATTTCATCGAGTTCCACCGACACCAATAGGATGGCTTTGCCCGCATCGCGCAGATGTACGATCTGTTGGTGAATGAACTCGATGGCACCAATATCGACGCCGCGCGTCGGCTGACCGATCAACAGCAGGTCGGGGTTGCGCTCGATCTCGCGCGCCAACACGATTTTTTGCTGGTTCCCGCCGGAAAAACTTTTGGCCTCCAGCTTGGGATTTGGCGGGCGCACGTCGAATTTGGTCATGCTTTCTTGGGTCATTGCCTTGATCGCGGCGTTGTCCATCAAAAAGCGGTTTTTTTGATATTCAGGTGCGTGGTGATAACCAAACACCATGTTTTCCCAGGCTTGGAAATTCAGGATCAGACCCTCATCATGCCGGTCCTCCGGCACATGCGAAATCCCGCGGGCACGGCGCGATTGGCCATCGGAGTTCTTGCCCGTCAGGTCGATCTCTTGGCCATTCAGGCGGATCGTGCCCGTGCCGGTTTGATAGCCGCCCAAAACCTCCAAAAGTTCGGTTTGACCATTGCCCGCCACGCCACAAATCCCAAGGATTTCACCGGCGCGCACATGCAAATCAATGCCTTTGACCCGTTCCACACCCTGCTCATCGACGACGCGCAGGTTTTCAATTTCCAAAATCTGCGCTCCCGGTGTGGCGGGCTTTTTCTCAACATGAAGCAAGACTTTGCGCCCGACCATCAGTTCGGCCAGATCTTCGGGGGTGGTGTCGGCGGTCTGCACTGTCGCGGTCATCTCGCCGCGGCGCATCACGGACACCGTGTCGGTGATCTCCATGATTTCGCGCAGCTTATGGGTGATGAGAATGATGGTTTTGCCCTGTTCTTTGAGCCCTTCGAGAATGCGAAACAAATGGTCCGCCTCGGCCGGGGTCAAAACCCCCGTGGGTTCGTCCAAAATCAGGATGTCGGCCTGACGATAGAGCGCTTTGAGGATCTCAACCCGTTGCTGGTGGCCGACGGAGAGATCTTCGATCAAAGCATCTGGATCGACAGAAAGTTGATATTCATCAGAGAGTTGCTTTAAAAGCGTGCGGGCTTTTGCCAGCGAGGGTTTGAGCAATCCGCCATCTTCTGCGCCTAAAATGACATTTTCGAGCACGGTGAAGTTTTCGACCAGTTTAAAGTGCTGGAACACCATGCCGATGCCGGCGGAAATCGCGGCTTGGCTGTCGGCAATCTGGACCTCTTGGCCCTTGATATGGATCGTCCCCGCATCGGCTTTGTAAAAGCCATAGAGGATCGACATCAGCGTGGATTTCCCCGCGCCGTTTTCGCCGATGATGCCGTGGACCGTGCCCTTTTTGACCGTGATCGAGATGTCCTTATTGGCCTGAACCGGGCCAAAGGCTTTGGAAATCCCGCGCAGTTCAATCGCTGGCGCGTCAATGGGGGCGGAGGAAGCGGTGGGGGCGGCAGTTGCCTGCCGCCCCGCTTCAGACTGGACGCTCATGCGACAGCTGCCCTTAAAACGCCGGGCAGGATTCGTCGGACATGTAGTCGTGCACCACAATTTCGCCGGCGATGATTTTTGCGGTGGCGTCGTCGATGGCCGCTTTCATCTCTGGTGTGATCAGGGCGGCGTTATATTCATCCATCGCAACGCCAACACCGTCGTTGGACAGGCCCATCACATTGATGCCGGTCTCAAGGTTCTCGCCCTGAGTGAAGGCATCATACACAGCATTGTCGACGCGTTTGACCATGGAGGTCAAAACCGAGCCGGGCTGGAGGTAGTTTTGGTTGCTATCGACGCCGATGGACAACATGCCCTCATCGGCTGCGGTTTGCAGAACCCCAAGACCGGTGCCGCCTGCCGCCGCAAACACAACTTCAGAACCCGCAGATTTTTGCGCGCGGGTCAATTCGCCGCCCTTCACCGGATCGTTCCATGCCGCAGGTGTGGTGCCGGTCATGTTGACGATGACCTTGCCTTCGGGTTTCACGGATTTGAAACCTTCGGCATAGCCACAGGCGAATTTGGAGATCAGCGGGATGTCCATGCCGCCAACGAAAGACACGGTGTCGCCTTTGGCGGCATAAGCTGCGGCGATCCCGGCGAGGTAGGAGCCTTCTTGTTCGTTGAACACCACGGAGCGCACGTTCGGCGCGTCCACGACCATGTCGATGATGGCGAATTTGGTGTCCGGGAAATCGGCGGCAACGGTTTCAAGCGCGGTGGCGAAGGAGAAGCCTGCCATCACGATCGGGTTAAAGCCCTTTTCAGCGAAGTTGCGCAGATATTGTTCGCGCTGCGCGTCCGATTGCAGCTCGACGTCGCGGTAGGTCCCGCCCGTTTCCTTGGCCCAACGCTCGGCACCATTAAACGCAGCTTCGTTGAAGGATTTGTCAAATTTGCCGCCAAGATCAAAAATGATCGCCGGATCGGCCAAAGCTGCGCCAGAGGTCAGGGCCAGAGCAGCAACTGCGCCGAGGAGTGTTTTGGTCAGGGTCATGGGTATCTCCCGTTGGGTATTTAAACTATTGGGGCAGTCCCTTGTCTGAAAACAAGTCACATGCCCATGGAGCGAGCAAATCGTCTCGCAGTATAGCGAGATTAGGGCGCGTCACAGAGGGAGGGTCAATACACATTTTACCATTTTTGACCGTTTGGTCGCGTAATGGAGGGAGATTGGGCATTCCGATGCGCTGTGACGCAGGGTCACGTATGTTTTAATGGCTTGGAAAGGACCAAAGCGTCGATTTTCGTATTCTCAGGCGTTGTGTAGTAGCGCGGACGCCGACCAGATTCGCTGTAGCCTTCGGAAAGATAGAGCGAAATGGCGACGGTGTTATTCTCGGCCACTTCCAAAACGGACATCAACGCGAGGCGCGATTTCGCCTCTGCCTCATAGGCGCGCAGCATCACCCGGCCCAAGCCCAGACCGCGCGCTTCGGGATGGACGGCGAGGGTCAAAACTTCGGCTTCATTGGCGGCATACCGGCCCATGATGAAGGACGGCCCATCGCCCGTGATGATAAAATTCTCGCGCATAGATAAAAGCCCCGCGAAGTCTTTGACAGACCATGGGCGGGGCGTTTGGAAACTTACAGCATGGAGCGCGGCAAGCTCCTCGGCTGTCATCTCAGACACTTAGGCCGCGACGGGGCGCACTTCGAGCACCTCGGGGATGTAATGGCGCAACAGGTTTTCGATGCCCATTTTCAACGTCAGGGTCGAAGAGGGGCAGCCCGCGCATGCGCCCTGCATATGCAGGTAAACGATGCCGCGATCAAAGCCATGGAACGTGATGTCGCCGCCGTCCTGGGCCACGGCGGGGCGCACACGGGTGTCGAGCAATTCTTTGATCTGTTTGACGATTTCGCCGTCAGGGCCGTCATGGTCGGCGTGTCCGCCTGCGGCGCTGGCATGTGTGTCCATGACCTGCGCGCCGGATTGGAAATGTTCCATGATCGCGCCAAGGATGGCGGGTTTGATATGGTCCCAATCGGTGGCGTCCTCTTTGGTCACGGTGACGAAATCGGAGCCCAAAAACACGCCGGTGACATTGCCAACCGCAAACACACGCTGCGCCAATGGCGATGCAGCGGCAGAGTCTGCTGTGGGAAAGTCTGCAGTTCCGGCCTCAAGCACGGTCTGACCGGGCAAGAATTTCAAGGTTGCGGGGTTCGGTGTGGATTCGGTCTGAATGAACATTTCGGATATTCCTTAGGATCATAGTCGGATATGCGCGTTCGGACCGCAAAAGTCAAGTTTTAGAATGATTCTAACAATGCATTTGGTCAGCCTACCTAAATGATCTGTTGCTGCAACTCGTTCTCCGCAACCCCCGGCACATGCCAAAACGCCACAGCCTCGGGACCAATCTGGGCCAAAACCCGCGCCAAATCGCGGTGGTTTACATGTCGCCATAGGGCGTACCCCGTGGCTTCGATTACATTAAGCGGCATGATATTGTGGGTCTGGCGCAATTCCTGCGCCTCGCGGATCATCTCTGAACGAGAGCCAAAGGGCAAAGGCACTGCGTCGACATTCCAGCCATGGACCAACATCGCGCGCAAGCTGGAGGGCAAGACATCGCCAAAGGCAATCACCTGCGGCGGGGTCAGGCGGCGGCGAAACACATGCAGCACGCCGTCGACCACCGTATAGGCCATCTTGTCACTCTCAAGAACCGGTCCCATCCGGTCCTTTGCATCCTTGAGAAAGGATTTAAACTCTTTTTCGGAATGTCGGTATGTCCATGGCATCGACATCTCAGGTCACCGCCTCCAACCGCTCTTTCGACATCTCGCCGGGCACAAGCGTCATCGGGATCGGCAAAAAACCCGCCTGTTTCATCATCGCCGAAATGAGCGGGCCGGGGCCGGATTTCTCCGTGCCTGCGCCCAAAACCAAAACCCCAATTTTCGGGTCTTCTTTGATTTGCGAGAGGATTTCATGCACCGCCTCACCTTCGCGGATCACCAATTCTGGATCAATGCCCTGTCGGTCGCGCATCCATTTGGCGAAGACTTCGTAATGGGCGATGATGCGGTCGCGGGTCTCTTCGCGCATCAAATCCGCGACACCGATCCAATGGTTAAATTCCTCGGGCGGAATGATTGAGAGGATTGTCACACCACCGTTTGATTTCGCGGCGCGCATCGCCGCAAACCGCATGGCATTGAGACATTCGCGACTGTCATCAAGGATGACGAGAAACTTGCGCATACTGGCCTCTTTGAGTGGCACCCGATCTTTGGGCTTTGCCGGATGATGACCGAGCTACGCGCGCGACGCAACCGCCAGTGCGCGATACAATGGTGGGATGACCCCCAAAAACCCCCGGCTCCTAAGAACCGAGGGTCAACGGGTGCTGATCTGTCGGGGAAACGGATCAAGCCGCGCACATCACGCGCAAGGGCATGCGCTTTGGCGGGGACGGGCCATGATTCTGATGCGCTGCAGGCCAAGCTTAGGACAGGTTTGAATCCCTTCTGTGACATCCACGCCGCGTTTGTGCTGTGTGTCGGCCAGTTAACCCCATCGTGATTTGAGGTTTGCCGCAGGGGTATGTTTGGTGCGCTTAACGCATGAAGTACGAGGACATTCACATGATCGAGTTGAAAAGACGTAGGTTTTTGGCACTGAGTTTAGCGGCACCCTTTGTTGGCAAAGCCGCCTTTGCCCAAGAGATCGGGTTGACCTTGCCAGATGAATTGCAAGCGCCTCAAAATGCCCGCCGCAATATTTCAAGTTTTCGCCGGATTGATTGGCACGAGCATTTCGACAGCTTGGGAAAGGGCGCGATTGTCGCAGATACGGTGAGCCGTGCTCTGCATTTTTGGGCTGCCGATGGGTCTTATAAACTTTATCCGACCTCTGTTCCGATCTCCGAGGAACTGACCAAACGCGGCTACACCGAGGTGATCAAAAAGGTGGAGGGGCCGACCTGGACCCCGACGCCGTCCATGCGCGAACGCGACCCGAGCCTGCCAAAAGTCGTGCCCGCCGGACCACAAAACCCGTTGGGCACCCATGCGCTGTACCTGTCGTGGCAATATTACCGCATTCACGGCACCCATGACACGCGCAAGATCGGGCGGCGCTCGTCGGATGGCTGTATCGGGCTTTATAATGAGATGATTGCCGATCTCTACCCCCGCGTGGCAGTGGGCACACAGGTGAAGCTGGTCTGAGTATTTGGACTGCAATGAACACAAAAAAGGGCGCCTCACCGGGCGCCCTTTTGTTTTGAGTGGGAGGCACTGTTCAGCGCACGAAACCCATGATCTCAAAGGTCTTATTGAGGATCGGCTGGGCGATCTCATTGGCCTTGTCTGCACCTTTTGCCATTATCCGGTCGATCTCTGCCGGGTCATTCATCAGGCGTTTCATCTCGCTTGAAATCGGCGCGAGTTTTTCGACCGCAAGCTCGGCCAGATCGGGTTTGAACTTGCCCCAACCTTGGCCGCCATAGACCGCCAACACCTCTTCGCCGGTCATATTGGCCAGACCTGCGTAGATGTTCACAAGATTGCGCGCGTCCGGGCGGTTTGCGAGCCCTTCCATCTCTTCGGGCAACACATCCGCATCCGATTTGGCCTTTTTGAACTTTTTCGCGATCGTGTCGGCGTCGTCGGTCATATTGACGCGTTCCATGTCCGACTCACCCGATTTGGACATTTTCTTGGTCCCATCGCGCAGGTTCATCACACGCATCGCCGGGCCTTCGATCACCGGGATCGTTTCCGGGAAAAAGTCGACCTTGTAATCGTGGTTGAATTTATGGGCGATGTCGCGGGTCAATTCGACGTGTTGCTTTTGATCCTCCCCCACCGGCACATGGGTCGCGTGATACAGCAAAATATCGGCAGCCATCAGCGAGGGATAGGCGTAAAGCCCAAGCGACACGTTTTCGGCGTTTTTCCCCGCCTTGTCTTTGAACTGAGTCATCCGGTTCATCCACCCAACACGGGCAACACAGTTGAGCAGCCAACCGAGCTCCGCATGGGCCGACACGCGCGACTGATTGAACAAGACCGATTTCTCCGGGTCGATGCCCGCCGCAAGGTAGCCTGCGGCCACTTCACGGGTCGCATGGCGCAGATCCTCAGGGTCTTGCCAAACAGTGATCGCGTGCATGTCCACCACGCAATAGATGGTTTCGAACTCACCGCCCTGCATATCTACGAAACGCTTGATCGCGCCCAAGTAGTTGCCGAGTGTGAGCCCGCCCGAAGGCTTGATCCCCGAAAAAACACGGGGGGTGAAGGCGAGCTTCTCCATCTGGAACTCCGTCACTGGATTGTTAGGTGATCATCGCTTACCTATGCAGGACGAACCCGTCAAGGAAAGCCCCGGAAAATGAATGACATCCCCAATGAGCATCGTCCCGAATTGCCGTTTAACACTCTGCCGCCTGCGGTGGTGGCGCTGGCTTTGGTGCTGGGGGGCATCGAGGCGCTGTTTCAAATCGGCTCTTATGGCATCATCGGGGGGCCCGATGCGGTCGGCTGGCGGCTTGCCGCGATGGAGGATTACGGGTTCTTTGACAGCGTTTTTGAGGCGATGCGCACGCAGGGCACTTGGCCGTTTGAACATGTGATCCGGTTTCTGAGCTACGGGTTTGTGCATTATTCTTTGACCCATGCGCTGATGGCGATCGTCTTTATCTTGGCTCTGGGCAAAATGGTCGGTGAGACGTTTGGCAATGTCGCGGTGTTCGTGATCTTTTTCGCCTCGACCCTGTTTGGCGCGCTGATCTATGGGCTGGTTTTAAGCACTGCTCAGCCGCTTTTGGGCGCTTATCCTGCGGCTTACGGATTCATCGGTGCCTACACGTTTATCCTCTGGCTTGGCCTAGGTCGGATGCAGGAAAACCGGATGCGGGCCTTTACCCTGATTGGATTGTTGATGGGGCTGCAATTGGTCTTTGGCCTGTTGTTCGGCGGCTCTTCCGATTGGGTTGCAAAACTCGCGGGCTTTGTCGCGGGCTTTGGAACGGCGGCGCTTTTGGTGCCGGGGGCAATGGGGCGGATCATGGCGCGGCTGCGGCGGCGTTAACCGCCGCATTCGCATCACTTTTGCCGTTTGACCGCGCCTTTAAGTTCGACAAATCGCACCGCGCCAATCGCTTGGGCCAAGGCGAAATAGCCGGCGATACCAAGGCTGACCAAGATCATCGTGCCAAGCCCGCGCGACAGCTCGAACACGGGTGAGAGCGCGATATTGGCACCATAAAGCAGCGCGCCCATCATCAAAGAGGCAATCAAAATACGCGGCGCGCGCCGGACCAGGCGCGGGTCTGCATGAACCTCGACACCCATATCGGACTTGCCAAACCACAACAGCGCGACCATGCCCCAAGCGGCAACTGTGGTCGCGACCGCCGCCGCAAGATAGCCGATGAAAAAAGACAGGCCGATGGCCACAGCCGCATTGATCACCATCGAATAAAGCGCAAAGCGGAACGGGGTTTTGGTGTCTTCGCGGGCGAAATACAGCGGTTGTAACACTTTTTGCATCACAAAAGCCGGAAGCCCGAGGCCATATATCGCCACCGCATAGGCGGTTTTATGGGCGTCTTCCGGTGTGAAGGCACCGCGTTGAAACAGGAAGGAAATCAACGGCTCAGGAATGACGATCAGAGCAATCGCGGCCGGTACGGTCAGCAAAAGCGCAAATTCAAATGCCCGGTTATAGGCATCGCGCGCGCCCTGTCCGTCGCCCGCCTGAAGCCGTCGCGACAGGTCCGGCAAAAGCACAACACCAATGGCAATGGCGACAACGCCCAAGGGCAATTGATACAGCCGATCCGCCAGATTGAGATATTGCAACGCGCCGGTTTCAGAGAATGATGCGACTTGCCGACCGATCAACAGGTTGATCTGAACCACCCCGCCCGCCAAGGCGGCAGGGCCGGCCAAAAGAAACAAACGTTTGAGTTCGGGCGTCAGACGTGGCAGGCGTGGACGCAGGCCAAACCCCACCTTGGCCGCCGCGCGCCAGACCATCAAAAGCTGCGCCAAACCCGCCACAGGCACGGCCCAGATCAGCGCGCGATCCACCGGCCAGCCCAGTTTGGCCGCTGTGATCATCGCGACCGAGAGCACAACATTGAGCAACACCGGGGCTGCGGCCGCGGCCGCGAAGCGTCCGGTGGCGTTTAAAATCCCCGAAAACAGCGCGCCGAGTGAGATAAAGACCACGTAAGGAAAGGCGATCCGTCCGAAATCCACCGCCAAATCAAATCGCGCATCGCCAATGAACCCGGCGGCCATTGCCGCGACCAAAGCGGGCATGAACAACGTCGCCAAAAGCGTCAAGACGATCAGCACCGTGGCGAGGACCGAGAGCGTGTCCTCGGCAAAGCGTTTGGCATCCCCTTCGGCGGCCTCGTCGGTTTCAAGTTTCTTTGAGAACAGCGGCACAAAGGCCACGTTCAACGTGCCTTCGGCGAAAAAACGGCGGAACATATTGGGCAGGGAGAAGGCCACGACAAAGGCCTCTGCCGCCGGTCCCGCGCCCAAATAGGCCGCGATCAACGCGTCGCGCACAAACCCAAGCACCCGGCTCATCAAGGTCCAGCCGCCCACGGTCACAAAGCCGCGTACAAGACGGATGGGTTTCATGCGCTGCGCGCCCGTTCCGCGCCCTGATCAATCGCTTCACGCAGCTTTTTTTCTAAGGTGCGGCGTTTGGATTCGCTGTGGAATTTCATTCCGAACATGTCCTTGACGTAGAAGACGTCCACAACCTGTGCGCCATATGTGGCGATCTGAGCGGTGGCGATGGAGACGTTATTGGCGGCCAAAACGCGGGTCAAATCGTACAAAAGACCGGGCCGATCACGGGTGTCCACCTCAATGATGGTGAAAATCTCCGAGCCCTCATTGTCAAAACTGATGGAGGTCGGCACCCGGAATTTGCTTTCGCGTTTCTTGATTTTGTCGCGGGAATCGAGCGCTTGGCGTGCGCCCATTTCACCGCGCAAAATCTTGTCGATCATCTGACGCAGACGCGGCAGGCGGGCCTGTTCAAACGGGTTGCCATCGTTGTCCTGAATCCAAAACACGGCGGTCGCATAGCCATCTTTCGAGGTATAGGTGCGCGCGTCCACGACATTGGCCCCGACCAACGCCAAAGCGCCTGCAAGCCGTGAGAAAATGCCATGATGGTCCGTCAGTGCGAAACAGGCGCGGGTGGCGTCGCGGTCCTCATCGGGGTGAAGATCGGCGCGGATTTCATCGGCTTTGATGCCCTTTAAAAGCTCGGCAAAGACCAGATGCGCGGACAGGGGCAGGCCTTGCCAATAGGGGCCATAATGGCGCTGAATTTCTTTGCGCCGCTCGCTCGCGTCCCAATTTGACAATTTGTCGCGCAGGACCTTTTTCGCCTCGCCCTCGCGGGCATCGCGGTTGACCTCTTCCAGCCCGTGTTCCAACGCATAGGCCGTCTGCGCGTGCAAGTTGCGCAACAACACCGCTTTCCAATTGTTCCACACATTCGGGCCAACGCCGCGAATGTCACAGACGGTCAGCACCGTCAAAAGATCAAGCCGTTCGCGGGTTTTGACCGCCTTGGCAAAATCGCGCACCGTGCGGGGGTCAGAAATGTCGCGTTTTTGCGCCATGTCCGACATCAAAAGGTGATAGCGCACCAGCCATTCCACCGTCTCGCATTCCGCCGGTTTCAGGCCAAGCCGCGGTGCCACTTTGCGCGCAATCTGTGCGCCGATGATCGAATGATCCTCGGGGCGGCCTTTGCCGATGTCATGCAACAACATCGCAACATACAGCACTTTGCGATTGACGCCGGCCTCCAGGATGCTCGTCGCCAAAGGCAGCGGGTCGGTCAACTCGCCGCGCTCGATTTGCGCCAGGTTGGAAATCACCTGAATCGTGTGCTCATCCACGGTGTAGCTGTGATACATATTGAATTGCATCATCGCGACAATGTACTGAAACTCCGGGATAAAAGCCCCCAGAACGCCCAGTTCATTCATCCGGCGCAGCGCGCGTTCCGGATTGCCGTGTTTGAGCAAGAGATCCATGAAAATCCGCTGTGCCTCGGGCGTGTTGCGCATCTCATTGTCGATTTTATCGAGATTGGCCGAAATCAGCCGCATCACATCCGGGTGCAACAGATAGCCGGTGCGCAGCGCCTCTTCAAAGACGCGCAGGAGGTTGAGTTTATCCGCCAAGAACGCCTTGCGATCGAGGACATTGAGCCGGTTGTGGACCAGTTCATATTGGTTGTCGATCTTGCGGCGGCGTTTGAACAGGCGTTGCAGTGCCGGTTCTTGTTTGACGTGTTGCGCCTCAAGTGAGGTCAGGAAAATCCGGGTCAATTCGCCGACGCGGGTGGCATGGCGAAAGAAATCCTGCATGAAATGTTCGACTGCGCGGCGACCGGAATGGTCGATATAGCCCAACCGATCCGCCACCTCGACCTGCAAATCAAAGGTGAGTTGGTCCATAGGGCGTCCGGCGATCAGGTGAAGCGCATTGCGGGCGGCATAGAGAAAGGTTTCGGCCTCCTCGAACTGGCGATATTCTTCGGCGGTGAACACGCCCGCTTTGACCAGATCGGCGGTGTTGCGCACGCCGTGGACGTATTTGGCAATCCAAAACAACGTATGCAGATCGCGCAGCCCGCCTTTGCCCTCTTTGATATTGGGTTCCACCACATAGCGTTGTCCGCCCTGTTTGCGATGCCGCTCGGCGCGTTCTTGCAATTTGGCTTCGATGAATTCGCGCGCTGTGGTGCGAAACAATTCATCGCGCAATTTCACATGCAACTCGGTCGCCAAATCCCGATTTCCCGCCAAATAGCGCAGTTCCAACATCGCGGTGCGAATGGTGAAATCTTCGCGTCCCAGACGGATACAATCGCGGATCGTGCGGGTCGAATGGCCGACTTTCAGGTGCAGATCCCAGAACATGTAGAGCATGCTCTCGACCAGACTTTCGATCCAGCCGCTGATTTTATGGGGCGCCAGAAACAACAGATCCACATCGGAGTGCGGTGACATTTCGGCCCGCCCATACCCGCCCACGGCCAAAATCGCGATGCGTTCGCCTTCGGTCGGGTTGGGGTTTGGGTGCAGTTTGGTTTGCGCCGTGAACAACACCGAGGTGACGAGGCAATCGGTGAGCCAAGCATAGGAACGTACTGCCGGGCGGGCATTGCGCGGGGCCTCGGCTATGGCGGCGGCAATGGTGGCACGGCCTTTGTCTTGTGCCGCATTGAGGACGCTCACGGTGGCTTTGCGCAGGGCCGCCGCATCTTTTGCCCCCACCCAAGCGGCATCCAACGCCTCCGCCACGGCGGAGACGTCGAAAATTGCCGTTTCAGAGCAAATCAGGCTGCCGGCTGGGGCCGGAACAAAGTCAGCAAGGGCGGGGTCGTTAGAAGCCAGCGCCCGCGAAGGATCTTGGTGCAGGGTCAATCTCGATTACCTGATTGTTTTGGATGGTCGCCACGGAGAGGCCACGTTCGTTGGTGCCATCGGACAAAAGCCGGAAAATCCCGTTCACACCGACAAAGCCGGAGCTGCGGGTCAGGCCTTGAGTGGTGAGGGCGTTTTGGTTGCCGGACTGCACCAAGGCACCAATTGCCGCGATCCCGTCATAGGCAAGGCCCGCCAAAGCATGCGGTGCTGTGCCGTATTGGGCGGAGTAGCGGTTAGAAAAGCTGTTGACGAGGCGTTGGTCGGGGATGGCAAACCAGCTGTCTTGCAGACCTGGCAGGCTCAGCGCGGAGGCAGGGAAATTCCAGCGTTGCAGGCCGATGAATTGCGGCTGCGGCGATTTGATGCCGTTTTCCGGCAACATCTGCGCCAAAAGCGGCATGGCGCCGTCATTGCCTGAGGTAAAGAAAATCGCATCCGCACCAGAGCTGCGCGCGGCTGAGGCGATGGGGCGGATGGCTTGCACCACACCCTGCTGGCTCAGCTCAAAGCTCTGTTCGCCTGCAAGTGTCGCACCTTTGCGGGAGATCGCGGCTTTGATCGCGCTGGCGCCAGAATTTTCCGCCGGGCTTTGGCCGTTCACAACCATGATCCGGTTTTTGCCATTGGCTTTGGCATAGGACACAAGCCGGTTGGCGGTGTTGCTAAAGGTATCGCCAAGGATAAAGACGTTGCCGCCCGCGATGTCCGGGTTGTTCGAGAAGGACAGCACGTTGATGCCCGCGTTGGCCGCCGGGATGCCGGCCAATTTGGCCGAGCCGCCGTACACTGGACCAAGGATGATCTTTGCCCCGTCTTGGACCGCTTGCGAGGCTGCGGCAGAGGCACGTTCGGCCTGACCCCCTGTGGCATAGACCCGCAAATCAATCGTCACGCCCTGAAGATCCGCCATCGCCAAACGGGCCGCGTTTTCCAGGGACTGTGCAAGGGCAACGTCGCCGCCCTGTTGCGATTCGTAAGGCACCAAAAGTGCGACCGGCACAGGTTTGCTTGTGTTGATGGTCGGACCGCCACCAACCTGAAGCGCGCCCGGATCACAGGCAGCAAGGGCGGTAAAAGACAAAGCCAGCGCAAGTTTTTTGATGGACTTGCGGGCGGCGCTTAGAACAGCGAACATAGGGGAACCTCACTCCTGACGGCGAACTCTTGGCAACTTGGGTCTGTTAGACACCTTCGCAGACTATGCGACACGCCCCAAAGAGTAAACGCCGCAAAGACCCGGAACTCATGTGATTTACCAAGTCAAGCATCTTCCCGCTGGCCTTCATTTTCTCGCCACTCCCATCGGGAATGCGCGCGACATCACCCTGCGTGCGCTCGATATTCTCGCCTCTGCGGATGTTTTGGCCGCCGAAGACACGCGCACTTTGCGCAAATTGATGGAAATCCACGGTGTTCCCCTCAATGGTCGTCATATCTACGCCTATCACGATCACAATGGCGCTCAGGCCCGACCTCGGCTGATCTCTTTGATGCAAGAGGGCAAATCCGTGGCCTATGCATCTGAGGCCGGCACGCCTTTGGTGGCCGACCCCGGCTTTGTGCTGTGCCGCGAGGCGCTCGCTCAAGGCATCCCTGTGACCTCTGCGCCCGGTCCCTCCGCGATGATTGCGGCTCTGACCATTTCGGGATTGCCCTCTGATCGGTTCCTTTTTGCCGGATTTCCCCCGTCGTCTCGTGGGGCTCGGTTGAAATTCTTTGCCTCCTTCGCTCCGGTCCAAGCCACGCTTGGGTTTTATGAAAGCCCAAAGCGGATTCATAAAACGTTAGGAGAATTGTGTGAGACTTTGGGGGGAAACCGACCGGCGGCCCTGTGTCGCGAGTTGACCAAGCGGTTTGAAGAAGTGCGAAAGGGCAGTTTGGCGGAGCTTGAGGACAGTCTGCGCGACAGTCCGGTGAAAGGCGAAATTGTCCTTTTGGTCGGGCGCGCGGAGCATGAAGAGATATCCGAGGCCGATCTCGAAGCGGATTTGAGGCGGGCCTTGGAAACGATGTCGGTCAAAGACGCCGCAGCGGAGGTGGCCGAAAAACACGGATTGAAAAAACGCGATGCCTATCAAATGGCGCTCGCGATCACGGATCAAAATTCGCCGCAGTAGGAGAAAAGCGTGCCCCTTGATTTTGTCGGATATGACCCGATTTCCGCCCGCCAGACGCGCGGGCGCATGGCTTATGAATTTGGTCACTCCGCCGAAGCTTGTGTTGCCCGCCACTATGAGGCCCAAGGCCATGACTTGGCACATGCGCGGTGGCGCGGCGCGGGCGGGGAAATTGATTTGATCTTCCGCGACGGCGACGGTTTCATTTTTGTCGAGGTCAAAGCCTCAAAAACCCTCAGCGCCGCCGCGGCACACCTGCGTCCAAAACAAATCAGTCGCATCTGTGCCAGCGCCGAAGACTACATCGGCCAACAGCCCAAGGGCTTGCTCACCGATATGCGCATTGATGTGGCTCTGGTCGATGCGTCGGGCCATGTCGAAATTCTCGAAAATGCTTTGATGTAAAAGGCTCATGTGAATTCCCGCACAGGACATTCCCATTGAATGCGCGGCAGGGCTGGTCCATCTAAGAGAAAACCATTCTCGGGAGACAAGCCTTGCCCACACCGAAATCGTTAAAAGTCGCAATTCAGATGGACCCGATCGGTCCGGTCAATATCAACGCCGACAGCACGTTCCGCATCATGGAAGAGGCGCAAAAGCGCGGGCATACGTTGTTTTACTACACGCCGGACCATCTTGCCTTCCAAGAAGGCCGGATCACCGCGCGGGGCTGGCCGATTGAGGTGCGCCGGGTTGAGGGCGATCACTACACATTGGGGGAGATGACGGAGGTTGATCTCTCAGACTACGATGTCGTCTGGCTGCGCCAAGATCCGCCGTTTGATATGGGGTATATCACCACAACCCATTTGCTCGACATGATCACGCCGGGCACATTGGTGGTCAACGACCCGTTTTGGGTGCGCAATTACCCGGAAAAACTGCTTGTGCTGAATTTCCCGGACCTGACGCCCCCCACCGCCATCGCGCGCGATCTCGGCACCATTCGGGCGTTTAAAGAAAAGCACGGCGATATTATTTTAAAGCCGCTTTATGGCAATGGCGGCGCGGGCGTGTTCCGTCTGGACCCGAATGACCGCAATCTGTCGTCCCTGCATGAACTCTTCACGGGCATGTCTCGCGAGCCGATGATTGTTCAGAAATTCTTGCCCGATGTATCTAACGGCGACAAACGGGTCATCCTTGTCGATGGCGCACCTGTGGGCGCGATCAACCGCGTGCCGCAAAAGGGCGAAACCCGCTCCAACATGCATGTGGGCGGGCGCCCCGAAAAGGTCGGGTTGACCGATCGCGATCGTGAGATTTGCGCCAAAATCGGCCCGCTTTTGAAAGAAAAGGGTCAGGTTTTTGTCGGGATTGACGTGATCGGTGATTACCTTACCGAGATCAACGTGACCTCGCCCACCGGCATTCAGGAGCTTGAACGGTTTGACGGCACCAACGCGGCAGAGTTGATTTGGCAGGCGATTGAGGCCAAGCGCGCATGAGCTACCGGATGCGGTTCCTTGCCAATGCATTGAGCCCCATCGTGCGCGCCGCCTTTACCCATGCGCAAAACCCGGTGCCCCTGCGCGAGGGCGTGGATTGGGCGGCGCGGCTCTCCGTCCCTGTGACGCTCTCAACGCAAGTGCGCCATGATGCGCTGGGATTTCCGGGTCTGTGGATACGCCCGCCTGACGTGGAGGAGGGTCGCGTGATCCTGTTTTTCCACGGCGGCGGCTATGTTGCCGGAAGCCCGCAGACCCATAAACGCTTGGCGTCGCGCCTGGCACAATTGGCGCGCCGGTCCGTGTTTCTTCCGGCCTATCGTTTGGCCCCGGAACACCCTCTGCCTGCAGCGTTTGAGGATGCCTGTCTGGTCTGGGACGCGCTTTTGGCGTCGGGCTATGCCCCCCAAGACATCAGCCTCGGCGGTGACAGCGCGGGGGGCGGTTTGGCGCTCTCGCTCTTGTCTGAGCTGTGCAAACGCGGCACCCCGCCGGCTTGCGCTTTCGCATGGTCGCCCTTCACCGACCTGACTCTTTCAAGCCCATCTTTTGTCTCAAATGCCAAACGCGACCATTTTTTTCCGGTCGAACGCGCCCGTGATCTCACCAAAATGATCTTGGGCGGCACGGACCCAAATCAGCCGCAGGTTTCGCCCCTGTTTGCCACGTTCCCGGATGGTCCGCCGGTGTTGCTTCAGGCGTCTGAATGCGAAATCCTGCGCGATGATGCGGTGCGCATGGCGGATCATTTGAGCCGACAAGGCGTGGAGGCGACCCTTAGCCTGACCCGTGGTGCGCCGCATGTCTGGCACATGTTTGACGGGTTTTTCCCGGAGGCGCGACAGGCGATTTCGGAGACCGCAGAATTCATCACCGCCCATGATCCGCCGCTAATTGAGCGTGTTTGACACCACCCGATAGCTCAGTGCCTCGGCCACATGTGGGCGGCGCACGTTTGTTTCGCCGGCAAGATCGGCAATGGTACGCGCGACCCGCATCACCCGGTGATAGCCACGCGCGGTCAGGCCCAGTTTTTCAGCCGCCATGGTCAACAGCGCCCGACCTTCTGCATCGGGCGTGGCCGCCTCCTCCAACATTTGCCCTTCGATTTCTGCGTTGGTGCGCAGGCCCGTGCCCTCAAGCCGCACAGTTTGCAGCCTGCGCGCCTCGGCCACACGCGCCGCAATCACGGCGGAGCTGTCGCCCGACGGCGGCAGGTCGAGGTCCATGAATTGCACCGGAGGCACTTCGAGGCGCAGATCAAACCGATCCATCAAGGGCCCGGAGATGCGCCCCAAATAATCTTCGCCACATAAAGGCACCTTGGCGCAGGCGCGGGCCGGGTCGGGCAGATAGCCGCATTTGCACGGGTTCGCCGCCGCCACCAACATGAACCGCGCCGGATAGCGCATATGGGCATTGGCGCGGGCCACCATGACCTCGCCACTTTCAACCGGCTGGCGCAGGGTTTCCAAGACGGCGCGCGGAAATTCGGGCAATTCGTCCAAAAACAAAACCCCGTTATGCGCCAGGGAAATCTCGCCCGGCTGCGCGCCGCGGCCACCGCCGACGATGGCCGCCATGGAGGCGGTGTGATGCGGTTCGCGAAACGGTCGGGCACGCGAAATACCGCCCTCAGACAAAAGCCCCGCGAGCGAATGAATGATTGAGGTTTCAAGCGCTTCTTGCGCCGACAAGGGCGGTAAAATTGACGGCAGGCGCGCCGCCAACATGGATTTTCCCGACCCTGGTGTGCCGACCAAGAACAGATGATGCGCGCCTGCGGCGGCGATTTCCATCGCGCGTTTGGCCTTTTCCTGCCCCTTCACGTCGCGCATGTCTTTGCGATGCTCGGGCAGGGACACTTCGCCCGGCTCGGCGGCATGAAGCGGGCGATCCCCGGTGAAATGGCGCAGCAATTGCGCCAGCGTTTTGGCACCGTAAACCGGCGTTGCGCCAACCCAAGCGGCCTCGGCGCTGCACCCTTCGGGGCAGGCCAAAACACAGTCCAATTCGGCGGCTTTCAACGCGGCGGGCAGCGCGCCATTGACCGCGACAAGCGACCCATCAAGGGCCAATTCGCCCAGCGAGAGGGTTTTCTCGACCTGCTCTTCAGGGATCAATCCGGTGGCGGCGAGGATGGCCAAAGCGATGGGCAGATCGAAATGCGAACCTGCTTTCGGCAGATCGGCGGGGGACAGGTTGATGACCAGTTTTTTTGAGGGCAGCGCGATTTGCATTGACGCCAAAGCCGCCCGCACCCGCTCGCGGGCCTCTGAGACGGCTTTGTCCGGCAGGCCGACGATGGTGAAACTGGGCAGACCGGGTGCGATGGCGCATTGAACCTCGACCCGACGGGCCTCGACGCCTTCGAATGCGACGCTAAAGGTCCGTGCGACCATGATGTCTTCTCCCGCGCGAAACGCATTAACCAATCTTAACCAGTGCTACGATGCACATGGTTAGCAAAGGGTTAATGCGCGTCGGGTTTTCGCGGGAATTATGGCGCAACCGGCCAGTCGGTTTTGGGCAGGTCGAGCGCATAGGGCATCGGATCATAGCTGAGTTTGATCCCCTCTGCGCGCCAGGCTTTGAACGCCGGATCGTTCAGATGCGCCGCAACATAGGCTGTGAGGCGTTCAGACACCGGGAGATCATAGCCAGCGATCCGTGCCGCAACCGGGGCGTAAAACGCATCGGCGGCAGAGTAGGCACCAAACAACCAAGGGCCTGCGCCGGAGAAATGCGCAAAGGCATGACCCAGCATGGTTTCAAGGCGGTCCAGGTCGGTCTGAACGGCATCGGAGACAACAAATCCTTGATATTGATGGAAAAGCTGCATCGAACAGGCGGAGCGCAGGGCGGCAAACCCGGCATGCATTTCGGCCACAAGCCAGCGGGCAAACACCCGTGCCTCAGGATCGGCGGGCCAAATTCCCGCCTCTGGATGACGCTCCGCCAAGGTTTCGGCCAAAGCGATGCTTTCGCCGATCACCCAACCTTCGGGCGTGCGCGCGGTGGGCACAAAGCGGGCAGGGGCGAGGGGGGCAAGGTCCTGTTGCATCGTGCCAGAGTAAAGGCCGATCATGTGTTCGCGAAACGGGATGTCGAATTTCTCAAACAAAAGCCAGCCGCGCAGCGACCAGCTTGAAAACCCTTTGTCACCAATGAACAGATCGTAAGACATATGAAACTCCTTGTGTGTCAGCACCTATCTTAGATAGGCTTTATGCATCACGAAAAGAGATATTTTTTCATAGTTTTTATCAATATTTGTGATTTATGAGCGTGCAACTCCACGCCCCCTCCAGACCCTCAGGACAGTCGATCACCGTACAAGACAGCGGATCAATTTGATGTCCCAGCGCCTCATAGGCCGTACATCCGAGCGCCTTTTGCAACAGCGCCAAAATGACTCCCATATGCGCGACTACAATGGTTTCGTCTTGCAAGGCCGCGACACCCGCATGAACACGGGCGGAAAACCTGTTCCAACTTTCACCACCGGGCGGGGCGATGTCGCCGGGGGTTTCAAACACCCGGCGGGCGAGATCCGTGTCGCGCTGTTGAATCTCGGCCCAAGATAGATTTTCCCAATCGCCAAAATGGGTTTCACGCAGGCGCGGATCATGGGGCAGGCGCGGGCGGGGGCCCTGAATGGCGCTGCCCGTGTGAACCGCGCGGCTGAGATCGGAGGAGATCAACGGCACGCGAGGCAGCGCCGATTCAAGCCGCGCAATCGCCGCCGTGTCCGATAGGTCCGCCGGAAGATCGGTCCAGCCGACAAAGCTTTTGGCATGGGTCGGGCCATGGCGGATCAACCATAATGTGCTCATGTCAACGCCTCCGGCCTCTCACCTTTGAGCATAAAGGGCAGCCCGGCCATCACGCCCACAACCGTCCCGGCCTCTGCGGCCAAACGCCGATTGAGCCGCCCTTGTTCCACCCGAAACCGACGGGCAAGGGCGTTTTCGGGGACGATGCCCTGACCGACCTCGTTGCTGACAATGACCACCTGTGCCGGACAGGTTTTGAGCGCGGCCAAGAGCGTGGCCGTCTCCCGATCTATGTCGTGATCGGCCAGAATATGGTTGGTGAGCCAAAGCGTGGCGCAATCAAACAAGAGTATTTGATGTGCCTTTGCCGCTAAAATCACCTGATCCGCACGAAAAGGTTCCTCGATTGTGCGCCAATTTGGCCCTCTGTTTGTGCGGTGTTGCTCAACCTTTGTGCGCATTTCATCGTCATAGATCTGCGAAGAGGCCAAGTAAACGCGATCTAACCCACTGTGAAAACACAATTTTTCAGCAATGTCAGACTTGCCGGACGAAGCACCGCCGAGAACGAGCGTAAAGGGACTGCACATGTTCGTGAAACTCAAAGTCATCCAATTGGGGTACTGTGTTCGTAACAGGAGAAACCACCGCTCGCAAATGCCCAACGCATATAACGCACATGGAGGCAGAGCGGCCAAACCTCGGGAGGGTCTTATGGCACTCGATATGACTGTATCAGACAACGCATTGCCACGTCGGGCAATGAAAGCGGAAATGCTTGATCTTGAAACAGAACAGGCATTGGCACGCGCGTGGCGCGATCATGGCGATGAGGCGGCTTTGCACCGTTTGATCACCGCCTATATGCGTTTGGCGATTTCGATGGCGGCCAAGTTCAAACGCTACGGCGCGCCGATGAACGATCTTATCCAAGAGGCCGGATTGGGCCTGATGAAAGCGGCGGAGAAATTCGACCCGGACCGCGGCGTGCGGTTTTCGACCTATGCGGCGTGGTGGATCAAGGCCTCGGTGCAAGACTATGTGATGCGCAATTGGTCCTTGGTGCGCACCGGGTCGACCTCTGCGCAAAAGTCGTTGTTTTTCAACATGCGCCGGGTTCAGGCGCGGTTGGAACGCGAGGCCTCGACACAGGGCGAGCGGCTTGATCATGCGCAATTGTTACAGATGATCGCAATGGATTTGGGCGTGCCCCTGCGCGATGTGGAGATGATGGACGGGCGGCTGTCCGGCTCTGACTTTTCGCTCAACGCGCAACAATCGGGTGATGAGGATGGTCGCGAATGGATCGACCTTTTGGCCGATGAGGGCGACACCGCCGCCGAAATGGTGGGGGAAGAGCATGATCAAAAGCAACTGAAAACATGGCTCAAAGAGTCCATGAGCGAACTCAGCGACCGCGAGCAATTCATTTTGCGCGCGCGTAAGCTTTCGGATGAGCCGCGCACGCTTGAAAGCCTTGGGGACGAGTTGTCTTTGTCAAAAGAACGCGTCCGGCAATTGGAGGCTGGGGCTTTGGTCAAAATGCGCAAATCCTTGGAACGTCACGGCGAAGCGCTTTCGCTGTTGCTGAACTGAGGGTTTGAGTTTGGCTTGAGTTTGTCAAACACGCGCCCTACACCTTTGCCCACCGGAGCACCTTGGGACAGCGCCTTAAACACAGGGCGGTCTCACGGCAAATCGGGGCAAAGGGGCGTGTGATGTTGAACGGAAAGACCATTCTTTTGATCATCGGCGGCGGGATCGCGGCGTTTAAGTCGCTCGATCTGATCCGCCGCCTGCGCGAAGAGGGCGTGCGTGTCGTGCCGGTTCTGACCAAAGCGGCGGAAGAATTCGTGACCCCTCTCTCGGTCTCTGCCCTTGCCGCCGAAAAAGTATATCGCGACCTGTTTGACCTGACCGATGAGGCCGAAATGGGTCATATCGAACTGTCCCGCGCCGCCGATTTGGTTGTCGTGTCTCCCGCCACGGCTGACCTTTTGGGCAAGATGGCCAATGGTTTGGCCAATGATCTGGCCTCGACGCTGTTGATGGCGACGGACAAACGCGTGCTCGTCGCCCCGGCGATGAATGTCCGCATGTGGGAGCACCCCGCGACCCGGCGCAATGTGGCGATGCTCCAATCGGATGGTGTGCTGTTTGTTGGTCCTGAAGAGGGCACAATGGCCTGTGGCGAATTTGGCCCCGGACGGCTTTCTGAGACCCCTGACATCATCGGCGCGATCCGCGCGGCGCTCACCGAAGGCCCTTTGGTTGGCAAACATGTCCTTGTCACCTCTGGCCCGACCCATGAACCGATCGACCCGGTTCGTTACATCGCCAACCGCTCCTCTGGCGCGCAGGGCACGGCCATCGCCGTCGCGCTGCGCGATCTTGGCGCACGGGTGAGTTTCGTCACTGGCCCCGCCGATGTGCCACCGCCGCAGGGCGTACACGTGATCCGGGTTGAAACCGCGCGCGAAATGAAAGCCGCTGTCGAGGCGGCTCTGCCCGCCGATGCCGCCGTCTTTGCCGCCGCAGTGGCGGATTGGCGCGTAAGTTCGGAGAGCGGGTCGAAGATTAAAAAAGAAAAAGGCACATTGCCCAGCCTGAGTTTTACGGAGAATCCTGACATCCTTGCAACGGTCAGCCAGATGAGCACGGGGCGTCCCCGCCTTGTCATCGGCTTTGCCGCCGAAACCGACGACGTTGTCGCCCATGCTGCGGCCAAACGCCTGCGCAAAGGCTGCGACTGGATTGTGGCCAATGACGTCTCTCCCGCCACGGGCATCATGGGTGGCACAGAGAACGCGATTGTGTTGATTTCGGATGCGGGCGCGGATGCGTGGCCCCGGATGAGCAAGGCGGAGGTTGCCCGGCAGTTGGCCCATAGAATAGCCGACCGTTTGAGCGCGGCCTTTGCCGTTGAATGAGTATTTGGACAGCAATGAAAACATGACAGTTGATATTAAAATTCAATGGCTTGAGGGCGCTGATCCGGCGATCAAGCTGCCGTCTTACGAAACCGAACATGCCGCCGGAGCTGATGTGCGGGCGAATTTTCCGCCGGAGACGCGAGAGGCTGGCTTGGTTTTGGACCCCGGCGCGCGCGCCTTGATTCCGACCGGATTTGCGATGGAAATCCCGCCTGGATTTGAGGTTCAGGTCCGGCCCCGTTCGGGGCTTGCGCTCAAACATGGGATTTCCATGGTCAACACGCCGGGCACAATTGACGCGGATTATCGCGGTCCCATTGGCATTTTGTTGATCAATCATGGCGCTGAACCATTCCACGTCCAACATGGCGAGCGCGTCGGCCAGATGGTCGTCGCGCCTGTGGTGCAGGGGGGCTATTCGGTCGTTGACGCCTTGGGCGACACAGTGCGGGGCGCGGGCGGATTTGGCTCGACGGGTCGTAAATAATGATCCCGTTTCTGATCATGGCCTTGGTGCTTTGGGGTGTGGGAGCCGTGACGCAGGCCCCCACACGCGCGCGCTGGGCAATGATCGGCATTCTGTATATGGCGGTGATCTTGGCGCTGGCTGTGCTGCCAGAGGCGCATCCGATGCGGACCACTCTGGGCGGAAGCCTTGGCGAATGGCTGCTTTTGGGCGGTTTTGCCGCTGTGATTGCGGCCTATCGGTTTGGCCTGCGCGCCTTGCGCGCGCGGGTTGCGCCCGTGGCCGAAAACGCCTCAGACGGCGCGTTTCGCCCCGCCGAATTGGATCGCTATATGCGCCATATCCTGTTGCGCGAAATTGGTGGGCCGGGTCAGAAAAAACTGAAAGAGGCCAAGGTCTTGGTCATTGGCGCCGGGGGGCTTGGTGCGCCGGTTTTGCAATATCTCGCGGCCTCGGGTGTGGGCACCATTGGCGTGATTGACGATGATGTGGTTGAGGCGTCCAACCTGCAACGGCAAGTGATTCACACCGATGCGCGCCTTGGTGTACCGAAAGTGTTTTCCGCCGCCGAGGCGATGCGCGCGCAAAACCCGTTTGTCGAGGTGCGCCCCTATCATCGCCGTTTTGACGCAAGCTGCGCGGTGCTGATCCGCGACTATGATTTGGTGCTGGATGGCTCTGACAATTTCGACACGCGTTACCTTGTGAATGCGCTTTGTGTGGCCGAGAAAACGCCGCTGATTGCGGCGGCGATCACCCAATGGGAAGGTCAAATCAGCACATATAACCCGGCTGAAAATGGCCCCTGTTATCAATGTGTGTTCCCTGAACGCCCGGCAGAGGGCATGGTTCCAACCTGTGCCGAGGCGGGCGTGGCGGCACCTTTGCCGGGCATTTTGGGCACGATGATGGCGATGGAAGCGCTCAAGGCCATCACAGGAGCCGGACAGGGCTTGGTCGGGCGGCTTTTGATCCATGACGCGCTTTACACTGAGACGCGGGTGATCACGGTCAAAAAACGGGAAGACTGTCCGATTTGCGGGAGAAATAGTCACGGATAGCCCTTTTCCTTTGCGGGGGTGCGGCATAGCTTCACTCTCAAAGGAGATCTTCATGACCAATCCGCTTTTGTCCGACTGGAACACCCCGTTCAACCTGCCACCGTTTGAGGCGATTGAGGACACCCATGTCAAACCTGCGGTTGAGGCCGCATTGGCCGAAGGGCGTGCGGCGGTTCAGGCGATCGCAAGCGACCCCGAGGCCCCGACATTCGCCAATACGATCGAGGCCCTGGAGCGTTCGGACAGCACTTTGTCCAAGGTTCTGGGCGTGTTTTACGGCTCGGCGGGGGCGGATGCCAATGATGCGCGCGACGCGTTGATGCGGGAATTTTCCCCGATGCTGTCGGCTTACTCCTCTGAAATTACGTCAAATTCGGCGCTGTTTGCGCGAATTGAGGCGCTTTGGGAGGCCCGCGATACGCTTGATCTGACGCCAGAGCAGGCGCGGGTTTTGATGTTGACCCATCGCTCCTTTGTGCGCTCCGGCGCGAAACTTGCGGGGCCGCAAAAGGCGCGGATGGCAGAGATCAAATCTCGACTTGCCACGTTGGGCACCGCTTTTGGGCAAAATCTTTTGGCGGATGAGCGCGATTGGTTCATGCCACTCGCCGAGGTCGATCTTGAGGGCTTGCCACAATTCGTGATTGATGCGGCGCGTGCGGCGGGTGAGGAAAAGGGCCAAGACGGTCCCGTCGTCACCCTGTCGCGCTCGTTGATTGTACCGTTCATGCAGTTTTCGCCACGCCGTGACCTACGCGAAGCGGCGTTCAAGGCCTGGGCCGCACGGGGCGAAAACGGCAATGCCAATGACAATCGCGACACTGCCGCCGAGATTTTGCGCCTGCGCGAAGAGCGCGCCAAATTGCTGGGTTACCCGAGTTTTGCGGCCTATAAATTAGAGACCGAAATGGCCAAAACGCCGGAGACCGTGCGTGATCTGTTGATGCGGGTTTGGGGTCCGGCCAAAGAGGCCGCCGAACGCGATGGCGCGATCTTGGCCGCGATGATGGCCGAGGACGGGGTCAATGGACCGTTGGAGCCGTGGGATTGGCGCTATTATTCGTCGATCCGGCGCAAGGCGGAGCATGATCTCGATGAGGCGGAGTTGAAGCCCTATTTGCAATTGAACCGGATGATCGAGGCGGCCTTTGCCTGTGCGCATCGGCTGTTCGGCCTCGAGTTTGAGCCGCTTGATGTCGCCACCTATCACCCAGACGCGCGGGCGTGGAATGTGACGCGTGATGGCAAACATATCGCCGTCTTTATCGGTGATTATTTCGCCCGTGGATCAAAGCGCTCGGGCGCTTGGTGTACCGCGATGCGCAGCCAACAAAAGCTCGAAGGCGATATACGCCCCATCGTCCTCAACGTGTGCAATTTTGCCAAACCTTCGAAAGGAGAGGCGGCATTACTGTCCTATGATGATGCCCGCACCTTGTTTCATGAATTCGGCCACGCCCTGCATCAGATGCTCTCAAATGTGACCTATGGCTCGATTTCGGGCACCTCTGTGGCGCGCGATTTTGTTGAATTGCCAAGTCAGCTTTTTGAACATTGGCTGGAAGTGCCTGAGGTGCTTGAAGAGTTCGCGACCCATGCCAAAACCGGCGCGCCGATGCCGCATGACATGTTGGATCGGCTGTTGGCGGCGCAGACCTATGACCAAGGGTTTGCCACGGTGGAATATATTGCGTCGGCCTTGGTTGATCTTGATTTCCATGATGGCGAGGCGCCAGCGGACCCGATGGTCGCACAGGCCGAAACCCTGGCACGGATCGGTCTGCCCCATGCGGTGACCATGCGCCACGCCACGCCGCATTTCGCCCATATCTTTTCCGGTGACGGCTATAGCGCCGGCTATTACAGCTACATGTGGTCTGAGGTCATGGACGCCGATGCGTTCGAAGCCTTTGAGGAAAAGGGCGCATTTGACCCAGGAACGGCGCGACTTTTGGAGGAACACATCCTGTCCAAAGGTGGCGCGCAAGATGCTGAGGCGCTTTATACCGCGTTCCGGGGTCGGATGCCGGGCGTCGAGGCGTTGTTGAAAGGGCGGGGGTTGTTCACCGCCTGAGTGGGTTAATCCGCCTCGCCCCACACGTCCTTGTGGATGATCACATCGGCGTTGGGGTAGGCGGTGACGATGTGGTGTTTGAGGCTTGCGGAAATCGCGTGGGCCTCACGCAGCGTCTGGTCGCCATTCAATTCGATATGGATGTTCACAAAGGGTTTCGACCCCGCCATGCGGGTTTTCAGATCATGGAATGCGTGGATTTCCGGGTAGGATTTGGCCATGTTTTCGATGTTGTCGATCATATCCTGAGGCGCCGAGCGATCCATCAGCGCATCCCAAGCCGATTTGCCAATGCGCAGAGCGCCGACCACCAAAATCCCAGCGGCGGCCAAGGCGACGACAGAGTCGATCTGATGCATGCCAAAGGCTTTGGCGGCAAAAAGCGCCACAATCGCCCCGATGTTTGGCACCAGATCCCCGACGTAATGCAGGCTGTCGGCGCTGACGACTTTCGATTTGGTCAGCCGCGCCACGCGCCTTTGCCAGAGCACAAGCGCGATGGTTAAAATGATCGACAAGACCATGACCGCAATGCCCGCGCCTTCGGCCTGAACTTCGACCGGGGCGGTGGAGAGCAGACGCCGGGTTGAGGTCACGGCGATGATCGCGGCAGAGACCAAAATGAATGCGGATTGGGCCAGCGCTGCGAGGTCTTCGGCGGAGGTGTGACCAAAGGCATGATCGTCGTCAGGCGGGCGCGAGGCGTAATAAATCGCCATCAACCCGCCCAAGGCGATCATCAAATCCATGCCGCTGTCGGCCAAAGACGCCGCAATCGAGAGCGAGCCGGTTTGCCCCAAGGCCCAGAGCTTTGCGATGATCAAAATCGTCGCGACAGAGACAGAGGCCAGCCCCGCCGAAATATTCAAACGCGTGTCGCGCATAGGATCGTCCTTTCGCCCGAAGGCTTAGAAGGCGTTATTCGAAGGCTTTAGTCGAGGATCAGCTTGTCACGCACACGCGCCCAAGCGCGGGGGGCGAAATTGTCTTTGGCGGGTTCAAGGCACTGCTTTTCCAAAAACCAGTTAAAATACCCTGCATAGTCAAAAGAGGACATTGTTTCAGGACCAAACCCTATCGCATCCCGTAATTCGGATATGTTCCTTGGGGTAAGTGTGGCGTGCCAGTAATCGCTCTTGCCACAGGTCACCACCGGCTTTCGCTGCATCAAGGCTTCAAACCCGGCAGAGGAGTTTTGTGTGATCACGACACGCGCCGCTTCGATCAGATCGTGGATCGAGGCGTCGCTCACTTTGACATTTGGATGATCGGCACAGATTTCAAGGATGTGCCTGCGTCCCAATTTACCCTGATGCGGATGCGGTTTCACATAGACCACCGCATCGCGATCAAATTCGGCGGCGGTCACAATCATCTCTTTCGTCGTGAGATAATGCGTGCGCGGGGTCTCATTTTCGATGGCCTGACACAGGATCGTCGCTGTCGCGGGCCGCAAAGGCGCATCCATGCGCGGCTCCTGACCCAGTTTGGAGACATTTTCGCGCAACATAAACCCTGTCACGCCATTGAAAAAATAATCCGCCTGTTCCCGATCCACCTCATGTTCGGGAAAACGGGAAAAGCGCAGCGAACTGTTGGCGCCATGGCCCAGCTCGTCGAAATACCAAAAGCCCCACAGATAGGAGGGATAGGCATGAAGAATCGTCGGGCCAAACATCGCCGGGCCACCGACGATGATATGGAGATGATTTTCCAGCAAAAGCGCACGAGAGGTGCGGCTGTCGCCCTCAACCAAATAGGGGGTGATGCCCTCACGGGTCAGCTTTGGCATCAGTTTGGTGAAAAAATCATGACGCCCATGGCCAATCGCGTCAAACCAACTGCCGTAGCCATGCACAACACAGGATTTAACGCCCTTTGGAATGTTGCGGGCGGCGAGGGGGGATTTGAGCTGTTCCATACCGGCTCACTCCAAAATTTCGTTTGAACGCACGCCCCAGAGGCCCGATTTCAACACCCAGCCCTTGTAGCCCGAGGCTGAGACTTTGCACCATGAGATGTTGCATTCCAACAGTCGCAAAATCACGCCTTTCTCGGCCTGTGCCGCCAAACGCGATCCGGTGTCAGGCCGCGAAAACAGGTCCACCGTGCCATCCGTCACAAGTGCTGTCCGTACCCCGGAAATCAGGGAGTAATGCAGCCATCCGGTTGCGCCTTCCATGTCACGCACACGCCGCCAATGACCGTATTCAGAAATGACTTCAAGTGGATAGTTGCGTTTGGTGAAAACCCAGTCAATCCGGTGCGACAGCGATGGCCCACGACGCACATTGGCCTCATTGGCCTTCAAAGAGACGAACCGCGGCAACGGCAGGTTCGTGGCCGATCCACGGGCAGGGTCGGTTTGTGGCATCTGCTCGACAGCCGGGGCACCCGGATTTTGGGCTGTATCTTCGGTGGCAAAAACTGGCGTCAAACCGAGAAAACAGGCACATGCCACAACACAGGCCCCGCGCAGAAGCGGGGTGAGGCGATGAAACCCATATGATGGACCACTGGATACCATGTGAAATCTGACCTGCTCATAAAAAGGAGGCGCGTCTTGCACGCCAGCGTGTCACGGAACTTATCCTTTACGCCTTGCCGGGATGCAATCCAGTTTGCCAGTATGGGGGCGAAAAAGAAAGGAAGAGGTGCGGTTATGGTGCAGGGTCGGCTAAAGGTCGTGGTCACACGCGCGTTGCCTGAAGTGGTCGAGACGCGGATGATGGAACTCTTCGACGTGGAACTCAATCACGACGACATAAAACTGTCGCGCGACGCGTTGATTGCGGCGATGCAGCGTGCCGATGTTTTGGTGCCCTGTGTCACGGATCGGCTGGATGCGGAGATGTTGGGGCAGGCGGGGGAGCGGTTGAAACTGATCGCCAATTACGGCGCGGGTGTCGATCATATCGACACGATCACCGCCCATAATCGCGGCATCCTTGTCACCAACACGCCCGGCGTGGTGACGGAGGACACCGCCGATATGGTCATGGCGCTGATCCTCGCCGTCACGCGGCGCATCCCCGAAGGGCAGGCGGTGATGCAGGCGGGCAATTGGGGCGGTTGGGCTCCGACCGCCTTTATGGGGCAACGCTTGTCTGGCAAGCGGCTTGGGATTTTGGGGATGGGTCGCATTGGACAAGCGGTCGCACGCCGGGCCCATGCCTTTGGCCTCTCGGTGCAGTATCACAACCGGCGCAGACTTCACCCTGATGTTGAAGCGCGGTTTGAGGCCACCTATTGGGACAGCCTTGATCAGATGTTGAGCCGCGTCGATATCCTATCGATCAACTGCCCGCACACGCCCTCAACCTTTCACCAAATCAACGCAAGGCGGTTAAAATTGATGAAGCCGACGGCGGTGATTGTGAACACCTCGCGGGGCGAAGTGATTGACGAAAACGCCCTGACGCGGGGCTTGCGCTCTGGCGATATTGGCGGCGCGGGCTTGGATGTGTTTGAGCATGGCCACCAGATCAATCCGCGCCTGCGGGAGCTGCCCAATGTGGTTTTGCTGCCCCATATGGGCTCGGCCACGGTCGAAGGGCGGATCGAAATGGGGGAAAAGGTGCTGCTGAACATTCACACCTTTGCCGATGGTCATCGCCCGCCGGATATGGTGTTGCCGTCCATGCTTTGAGTGGCTTTACCGCGCCCCTCGGTGAAGGGCGCGGTGTATCGGATAGCAGATCAATGATCGCGCTGATCCTTGATAAACGTGCCGTTGTTGAGCTCCTGCATCGCCAGCATCAACTCTTCGCGTGTGTTCATCACGATCGGTCCGTGCCAGGCCACAGGTTCCTCAATCGGCTGACCTGAAATCAACAGAAACCGCACGCCTTCAGGCCCGGCGTTTACCACGATTTCACTGCCGGTGTCGAAAGTCACCAAGGTGCGGTTACCCGACATGTCGCGGATGTTGATTTCCGCGCCATTCACCTCTTTCTCCACCCGCACGCCGTAGGGATTGGACGCATCACGAAACGATCCCGCCCCGGCAAACACATAGGCAAAGGTGTTGGCATAGGTATCAACCGGCAACACTTTGCGGGTGTTCGGCGGCACGGAAATGTCGAGGTAGAGCGGGTCCGCCGCCACCCCATCCACGGGTCCGCGTTTGCCCCAAAACGAACCTGTGACGATTTTCACCTTGGTGCCGTCATCGTCAATAATCTCGGGAATGTCGTGGGCCTGAATGTCCTGATAGCGCGGTGCAGTCATTTTCAAACTGGAGGGCAGGTTGGCCCAAAGTTGAAACCCATGCATCTGACCACGGACATTCCCGCGCGGCATTTCCTGGTGCATGATACCGGAACCTGCCGTCATCCATTGCACCGATCCCGCGCCCAAAACGCCTTTGTTTCCAAGGCTGTCGCCATGTTCGACTTCGCCATCCAAAACATAGGTGATGGTTTCGATGCCGCGGTGCGGGTGCCAGGGAAAGCCCTTTTCAAACTGTTTCGGATCGTCGTTGCGAAAGTCGTCGAACAACAAAAACGGGTCAAACTCGCGTGGCTTGTGAAAGCCAAAGGCACGGTAGAGATGAACGCCTGCGCCCTCTAGGGTCGGCTGGCCAACGGATATCGATTTTACGGGACGAAACGTCATGATGAGTCTCCTTGTTCTGTTGCCTCATCATGTGGTGATTTTCCTCTGTGCGTAAATATCTGCGCGCGAACGGGGTCTGTGCATGAGCGCGCATACAGGACGGCAGATCGGCCAGATTGAGTATTTTCACTGCAATGAAAACGGCGGCATAAATGTGAATTGCGTCCCGGCCGCTGGTTCATGGCGCTGTGGCGTCACCAGAAGGGTTTGGGCCGCACGGGCCGGGACGTCTTCATCGCAGGCGGTCATCGGCTCTCCAGCCTGTACCGCGCCTTCAGCCTGACGCATTAACCTTAACGCACGCCTAACCCCGGCTTCATTGCAGCCCAAATACTCAAACAAAACGCCCTGAAGGGCGCTTTGTCTTGTTTTTCTGGGTCTTATTTCTTGTTGGAGCCGTAGACGTTGGCCGTCCCCGGAAAGGCGCGCGATCTGACTTCGGCGGCATATTCCGCCACGGCCTCGTTGATCGCATCGCCCATGGCGCCGTATTTTTTGACAAACTTCGGCACCCATTCGTTGAGGCCCAACATGTCTTCCATAACAAGGATCTGACCGTCACAGGTCTTTGACGCCCCGATTCCAATGGTCGGCACCGCAACGGCTTTGGTGATTTTGTCCGCGAGCGGTTCCACAACCCCCTCGACCACGATGGCAAAGGCCCCCGCTTCGGCCACGGCGATCGCGTCATCAATGTGGATTTGCCAGGTGTCCTCGTCCCGGCCTTGGGTTTTAAACCCGCCCATGACGTTGGTCGATTGCGGTGTCAGGCCGATGTGGCCCATCACCGGAATGCCGCGTTCGGTCAGGAATTTCACCGTCTCCGCCATGCGCGCGCCGCCTTCGAGTTTGACGGCCTGACATTGAGTTTCTTTCATGATCGTCGCGGCATTGCGGAAGGCTTGCGAGGGGCTTTCCTCATAAGAGCCAAAGGGCATATCAACCACGATCAGCGCACGTTTGGTGCCGCGCACCACGGCTTTGCCATGCATGATCATCAATTCCAAAGACACGCCAACCGTGCTTTCCATCCCGTGCATCACCATGCCGAGGCTGTCACCGACCAGCAGGAAATCACAATGTTTTTCGGCAATTGCGGCGGTGTGCGCGTGATATGAGGTGAGCGACACGATGGGCTCGCCGCCTTTGCGGTCTCGGATTTGCGGCACGGTCACGCGGCGGATGGTTTCGGTCTGTGTGGACATGGTTTCCTCCTGAGTTCGGGGATCTGGGCCGAACTTACGTCGGGTCTGCGACCCGTTGGTCGATCAATAGCACATCGCCAAAGCGCGCGGCGAGCAAGATCACGGCGGGGCGTTCAATCAGCCCCTTGATCTGTTCCAGTGTGGCGGCGTCGCGCACATCGACGCTCTCGATGGTGGCGCGCGGTTCGCGAGAGATAAAGCTACGGATATCCGCCTCAAGCTGATCCGCCGTGCGCCCGTCCGACGCCTCATAGGCGCCATAAGCCAGTGCTTTGTTGAGGATCAGTGCGGCTTGGCGATCCTCAACCGTCAGGCGCACATTGCGCGACGACATCGCCAACCCATCGACGTCGCGCACCGTTGGCACGCCATGAATCTCAATCGGCATATCGAGATCACGCACCATGGTTTTGATCACCAAAAGCTGTTGGTAATCCTTTTCGCCAAAAAACGCGCGATCTGCGCCGGTGATGTTAAAGAGCTTCGTCACGACCGTGCAGACACCTTTGTAATGGCCGGGCCGAAGCGCGCCCATCAACAGATGCTCCAACTGCTCGGTGACCACGGTGGTCTGTTTCTCGGGGTGATACATTTCTTCGGCGGAAGGGCAGAACACCGCATCCACGCCCGCCGCTTCCAAAAGCGCAAAATCGCGGGCCTCGTCGCGTGGGTAGGCCTCAAGATCGGAGGGGTCGCCAAATTGGGTGGGATTGACGAAAATCGACACAATCACCCGGTCAGATGCGGCCTGCGCCGCGTGCACCAAGCTCAGATGCCCGTCATGCAAATAGCCCATGGTTGGCACCAACCCGACCGTCTCGCCCACGCCGTGAAACATTGCGACGGCCTCGCGGATGTCGCGTTTGCTTCGACAAATTTTCAATGGATGTCCTCCCAGCCCGCAGCTTGCTTGGTGCAGACCTTACAAAGCTTGCGGCACTGCGGCAAGCGGCTGCCCGTTCTCTGTGCCCGTCTGGTTCTCACTGTGTTTCATCAAATGTCCCTAAGCCTTCCCAATTCTCGCCATGTTTTGTTGCGATATTGACGACGATAGCGGTTAAAACGGTAGAATTGTCCAATGGGAACCTTTGGTAAAACACTCAGCCTGATCAGTTTTGTGATCGGAATCACGATCTCCATCCTGGTCTATTTACAGTATTCTGAGGCGCAAAGCGGGATGATGAAGGCCGTCTCGGGCAATATGTCGGTGACGGGCTCGTATTGGCAGGGCGATGATGAGGATGAGGCACCGACCCTGTCCACAATGCGCGTGGCAGCGCCGAAAGGCGGATCTGCGGCGAAAACCTTTGAGATTGAGCATGTCGATGCGTCTGCTGAGACCGGGACGATTGTCTATGATGACGACACCGGGGCGTTTGGCGAAGATGTTGCCGCCGCTGAACCCGAAGGGTTTGGTCCGCCCGAAGATGCCACCTTTGGCGAATTGGCAAAATATTATTTTGAAGCGGTCAGCATCTGGTTGTTTGGCGAGCGCGAAGAAACGTTGAAAATGGACTGCAAAGCCAAAGAAGGTGGTGGCAAGGTCTGTAATGTATCGCGCGGCTAAAGTCGGTGATGCGAGAGAAACGAAAATGGCGCGAGGTGGACCTCTCGCGCCATTTTTTTTAAGCGTTAGATAATTCGTCCCAACATTCCAAAGCCTTGGCCGCATACATCAACACCGGACCGCCGCCCATCTGGACGCCCATCGCCAACATTTCGCTCAGCTCTTCGCGGGTGCCGCCATGTTTCATCAGCGCCTCGACGTGAAAGCCGACACAGGGTTCGCAACGCACACCAATGGCAATCGCCAGCGCCACCAATTCCTTGGTTTTAGCATCAAGCGCATCGCCTTCCATCGCCGCCTTTGACATCGCGCCAAATCCGACCGGGATGTTGCGATTGGCTTTGTTGAGGGCGCGCAATGCTTCACGCATGGATTCGTTTTTTTCAGCCCAAGACATGGGACTCTCCTTTGTTCGCGGGTCTTATGTTGGCGCCATCTGTGGCATGAGAGTCGTGGCGCGACCTTGATCCGCATCAATCAAATTCGGGGAATTGAATGAGATTTGCGCAGTTTGCACGCCCCCTGCCGCAGATCTTACCATAAAAAGGCCCGCGCCGATCCCTCGGCGCGGGCCATAATCCGTCAATCGCGCAAGGCTTATTGCGGGATGTCGCCGCTCAGGCCTTCGACGTAAAAGTTCATGCCTGCGAGCGTACCATCATCGGCCACTTCGCCATCGGCCAGCCAGACAGAGCCGTCTTGTTTGTTGAGCGGTCCGGTGAACGGGTGATACTCGCCCGCCGAAATGCTGTCGCGCAGCGCTTCGGCTTCGGCTTTGATGTCGGCGGGAACGGCAGAGGAAATCTCGCCAATGCCGACCATGCCCGCGCCGATACCGTCCCATGTTGTGTCCGTTTCCCAAGTGCCATCCATCACCGCCTGAACGCGCTCGATGTAATAGGGGGCCCAGACGTCAATGATCGACGAAATCCGCGGCATCGGGCCATATTCGGCCATGTCGGCGGCTTGGCCAAAGGTGTAAACATTGCCGGCCTTTTGGGCGGCGGCTTGCGGGGCGGTCGAATCCGTGTGTTGCAAAATCACGTCCGCGCCTTGGTCGATCAGTGCCTGTGCCGCATCGGATTCTTTCGCCGGATCGAACCATGTGTAGGCCCAAACCACGTTAAACTCGACATCCGGGTTCACCTTTTTGGCATGGATATAGGCGGAGTTGATGCCGCGAATAACCTCAGGGATCGGGAAGGAGGCGATATAGCCGACCTTGTTTGACTTGGTCATTTTTCCGGCCAAATAACCCTGAACCGCGCGGCCTTCATAGAAACGTGCGGAGTAGACGCCGAGGTTCGGCGCGGTTTTATATCCGGTTGCGTGTTCGAATTTCACGTTCGGGAATTTCGCCGCCACGTTGACGGTCGGGTCCATGTAGCCGAAAGAGGTGGTGAAAATCAGATCGGCACCGGACAGCGCCATTTGCGTCAAAACCCGCTCGGAATCGGCCCCTTCTGGCACGGATTCTTGTACTACGATTTCAACCGCATCACCAAAATGCGCGGCCATTTCCTCTGCCGCTTCGTGGTGGTGTTGCGACCAGCCGCCATCATTTTTTGGACCAACGTAGATAAAGCCAACTTTGACTTTATCTGCGGCAAAAGACGGTGCGGCAAGGCCAAGCGCCAGCACGGAGGCTGTGGCTGCGGTCAGCAAGGTTCTACGTTTCATCTTTGAACTCCCTGTTCGTTTAAAATCACCTCACGCGGAGGCTAAACCTGTGCCTCAGTGCGAGGCGTGAAAAATCCGGCCCAACATGGCGGGCGCGTTGCTCGCACCATGCCTGCGCGCGGAAATAACAACAAGAACCACAATCGTCGCAAGGAAGGGCGACATCGACAAAAGCTCCACCGGAACCTTCGCCCCTGCCGCTTGCAGGTTCAATTGCAACACGGTGATCCCACCAAAAAGATAAGCACCAATTAAAATCCGCCAGGCTTTCCAACTGGCAAACACCACAATCGCCAAGGCAATCCAACCATAGCCTGCGGTGATCCCATCGGTCCATTGCGGCACTCGCACGAGGCTGATGTATGCACCGCCAAGCCCGGCCATCGCGCCCCCAAATCCAATCGCCATCACCCGCACCATCCGCACCGGATAGCCAAGCGCATGGGCCGCCGAATGGTTTTCGCCCACCGCGCGCAGGATCAGCCCAGCCCGGCTATATTTTAAAAACGCCCAGACCCCGGCAATCGACAAAAGGCTCACATAAACCATCATGTCATGTTGAAACAGGATCGGGCCAAGGATCGGGATGTGATCCAGGCCGGGAATGTTCAGATCGGACACCGGAGGCGGTTTAAGGCCTTGATAATTCTGCCCCAAAAGCGAGGCCAAGCCCACGCCCATCAACGTCAGGGCAAGCCCCGCGGGCACCTGTGTGGTCAAAAACACCTGAGTCAAAAGCGCAAACACCATGGAAAGCGCCATGCCGCCAATAGCCGCGGCGATAAAGCCCAAAGTGGGTGATCCGGTCTCGACCGCCACAATAAATCCGCAGACCGCGCCGGTGATCATCATGCCCTCGACCCCAAGGTTCAACACCCCGGATTTTTCCACCACCATTTCGCCCAAAGCCGCCATGAGGATCGGGGTTGAGGCGACCATGAGAGAGGCCAAAAGGACGACGGGGTTGATTGAGCCGAAATCCATCACACGGCCTCCTTTTTGACGATCATCAAGCGGTAGTTGACGAAAATATCCATGCCCAAAAGCGTCATCAACAACATGCCTTGGAACACTTGGGTCGAGGCGGAGGGCAGGCCCAACATGAACTGCGCCAATTCGCCGCCGATAAAGGTCAGCGCCAATAACAGCCCCGCCAACAAGATGCCGACCGGGTGCAACCGACCCAAAAAGGCGACGATGATGGCGGTGAAGCCATAGCCTGCGCCAAAGTCGATGGAGATTTGCCCGGCGGGACCAGTGACCTCAAACAACCCCGCCAAGCCCGACAGAGCGCCTGCCGTGCCGAGGCAAAACAACACCAACAGTTTGTCTTTGACGCCTGCAAACCGCGCCGCGCGTGGGCTTTCTCCGGTCAGGCGAATTTGAAAGCCCAACATATGTTTGTTGATCAAAACATAGGCCGCAACCACGGCGGCAAAGGCCGCGACAACGCCCCAATGCGTGCCCGTGCCCGCGATCAATTCCGGGTTCGACATCGCCGGGATCTGGCTCAGGTTGCGCGATCCGGGAAAGCCGTTGCCCTCCGGGTTGCGCAGCCAACTCAGCGCCGCCGAGGCCAAAAGCTGTTCGGCGATATAGACCAACATCAAGGACACAAGGATTTCGTTGGTGTTGAACCGGGTCTTCAAAATCGCCGGGATCATCGCCCATAAGAAACCGCCAATTCCCCCCGCGATCACCATCAGAGGGAAAATCCACCACGCGTCCGTCGGGTAAAACGCCAATCCCACAGCCGCACCCGCAAGCGCACCCATGATATATTGCCCCTCGGCGCCGATGTTCCAAATCCCGGCCTTGAACCCAAGGCTCAGACCGATCGCGATCAGGATCAGCGGGGCCGCTTTGACCAAAAGTTGCGGTCGCGAATAGGCGGCGAATTGGTCGTTGAACAACGGGTCCCAAAATATGGTGCGAATGGCGGCAAACGGGTCTTTGCCCATCAGCGCAAACAAAATCCCGCCCAAGATCATGGTCAGGATCACCGCCAAAATCGGTGTCGCGATGGTCCAGGCTTTCGAGGGTTCAGGGCGTTTGACGAATTTGATCATGGTGCGACCTCTTCCAAATCATGCGCACCGCCCATCATCATCCCGATCTCATCGACGGTCAGACCTTTGGCAACACGGGGTGCGGTCAATTTGCCTTCGTTGAGGGCGGCGAAATGGTCCGAAATTTCCATCAATTCATCGAGGTCCTGTGAGATCACGATCACCCCCGCGCCCTTGGCCGCGAGGTTCAAAAGCGATTGTCGGATCGCGGCGGCGGCCGAGGCATCCACGCCCCATGTCGGTTGGTTCACCACCAACACGGTCGGGTCTTGGAGGACTTCGCGACCGATTACGAATTTCTGCAAATTACCGCCCGAAAGAGAACGCGCGGCAGAGGCCGGGCCGGGCGTGCGCACATCGAATTTCGCGATGATGTCGCGGGCAAACGCTTCGGTTTTCTTCCAGTTGACAAAGTTGTTTTTGCTCAGTTTTTTGCGGATGTTCCCGGTCAGAACCGCATTTTCCGTCAGGCTCATATTGGGCGCTGCGGCATGGCCAAGGCGCTCTTCTGGTGCGGCCAAAAGGCCGATTTTGCGCCGCGCATTTGGGCCAAGGCCACTGATGTCTTGGCCACAATAGGTGATCGCACCTTTGCCGGTTTTCGCTTCGCCCGAGAGCACCGACAAAAGCTCGTCCTGGCCATTGCCCGCCACGCCGCCGATGCCAAGCACCTCACCCGCGCGCAGGCGCAGAGACACGTTTTTCAACCGGGTGCCAAACGGGTTGGCCGGAGCAAAATCAAGCCCCTGAACATCAAGCAACACGTCACCCGTTTCCCCGCCCTCGCGGGACGGTACATGCAATATCTGCCCCACCATCATCTCCGCCATGTCTCGTGCGGTCGTGACCTTGGGGTCGCACTCTCCCACCACCTTGCCCAACCGCAGGATCGTTGCCCCATCACACAGCGCCCGAATTTCTTCGAGCTTGTGGGAGATATAGAGGATCGAGGTGCCTTCAGATTGCAATTTTCGCAGGGTTTTGAACAGGATTTCAACCTCTTGCGGGGTCAGAACCGATGTCGGTTCATCCATGATCAACAGTTTCGGGTCTTGCAAAAGACAGCGGATGATCTCCACCCTTTGCCGTTCCCCCGCCGACAAGTCGCCGACAATCCGGTCCGGGTCGAGTGGCAAGCCGTAGGCGTCGGACACCTCGCGAATGGACTGTGCCAAAGCGTGCATTTTCGGCGGATTTTCCATCCCAAGTGCGACGTTTTCGGCCACATTGAGCGCCTCAAACAGCGAGAAATGTTGAAACACCATCGCCACGCCTGAGGCCCGCGCCGCTTGTGGATTGTTGGGCGCATAGGGCGCGCCGCGCAGTTGCATCGTGCCCGCATCGGGTTTTTCCAGCCCGTAAATCATTTTCACCAGCGTGGATTTGCCCGCGCCGTTTTCGCCCAAAAGCGCGTGAACCTGACCGGCTCCGATGGAAAAGGACACGTCATCATTGGCACGCACGCCGGGATATTGGCGCGTCAGCCCCGAGAGTTTCAATAGCTCTGTCACCCTGTCTGTTCCCCGTAAGAGTCTGCGATCTCTGTGGATGAGATTAGGCTTGCGGCCACCCCAATCGCAATGGCTTGTGGATGTTTCCCTAAGGACGGTTGCCCAATTGGACAGCAAATGCGGTCAATTTGGGCGTCTAAATGCCCTAAATCGCGCAAACGCCCGCGAAACCGGGCCCATTTCGTGCGCGAGCCGATCAACCCGGCAAAGCCAAATCCATGGTTCAAAAGCCGATGACACAGCTCCAGATCCAGCGCATGGGAGTAGGTTAAAATCAGATGTTCGGCCTCTGTGGGCGCATAGGGCACCACGTCTTCGGGGTGGGCCGCGATCAGGGGATCGACGATTTCGGGGATATGGTCAGGGAACCGATCAGCCCCGGTATCAACCCATGTGATGGCAAAATCGGGCAGGGGGGCGAGGGTGTTTACGATGGCACGACCGACATGCCCGGCCCCCCAGACCCAAAGCGGGCGGGTGGCGCGGCGGATCGGTTCGATCATCCAGTCACCATGACGCGCGGGTTTCAAAACCCCCTGCGCGCGCGCCAGGGTGAGGGCCTTTTTGACCGCAAACGGCATCTCTCCGGGACCGCGCGCATAAATATCCTGTGGAATATCCTCAACGGTGTCAAAGGCTTCGGTCAAAAGCGTCACAGCCCCACCGCAACATTGCCCCATTGCGGGACCAAGCGGCAGGCGGTTCAGTCGCGGGGCCTCAAAGGCGGCTTTTGCGGCTTCAAATTCCAATGTTCCGCCGCCAATCGTGCCCGATTGGCCAAACCCCTCAGGCGTGGCCCAGACCAACATTGCCGCGCCAACCTCGCGCGGGGCGGAGCCTTGGACCTCGGCCACAACCACCCGCGCCACCCGCCCATATTGGGCGATGGCTTGGGCCAAAGCGTCGCGATCAAAGCTCATCCGCGGGCTCGCGCGATGGCGTTGAGCAATTCTTCGGGCGTGGCGGGGGCGTTGAGCGCCGGATAGTTTGGCCCACAAGCGGCGCAGGCATCCGAGAGCGCCAAAAACGCCGAAATGCCCAACATAAACGGCGGCTCGCCCACCGCTTTGGAGCGATAAATCGTATCTTCGCGGTTGCGCCCCTCCCAAAGGGCGACGTTGAACATATCCGGCGCGTCAGAGCAGGCCGGAATTTTATAGGTTGAGGGCGCGTGGGTCTTCAGCACCCCCTTGGCATCCCACCACAATTCCTCTGTGGTCAACCAGCCCGCACCCTGTACATAGCCGCCCTCGATCTGGCCCTTGTCAATTGCGGGATTGAGCGATGCGCCCGCGTCATGCAGGATGTCGGCGCGTAAAATACGGTTTTCGCCGGTGAGCGTGTCGAGCGCCACTTCGGTGATCGCAATGCCATGGGCAAAGTAGAAAAACGGTAGCCCCTTGCCCGCAATCCGGTCCCATTCGATCTTTGGTGTTTTGTAAAATCCGGTCGAAGACAGGCTGACACGGTTCATATAGGCGAGGCTGATGATCTCGGCGAATGCCATGTCATGAGCGCCAAAGCGCACACGTCCCCCGGCCCATGTGACCTCGCTTTCGCCAAACCGTTCAAGGATAAACACCTCAAGCCGGGTGCGGATCGCATCACAGGCGTTTTTGACCGCCATGCCGTTCAAATCCGTGCCAGACGAGGCGGCGGTGGCGGAGGTGTTGGGAACTTTGCCGGTGTCTGTGGCGGTGATTTTGACGGTCTCGACCGAGACGCCAAAGACATGGGCTGCGACCTGCGCGACTTTCAGGAACAGGCCCTGACCCATTTCCGTGCCGCCATGGTTCATGTGGATGGAACCGTCATTATAGACATGGACCAGTGCGCCCGCCTGATTGAGGTGGGTGAGGGTGAAGGAGATGCCGAATTTCACCGGCGAAATCCCAAGGCCCTTTTTGACGATCGGGTTTTCGGCGTTCCATTTCGCCACCGCCTTTTTGCGCGCGGCATAATCGGCGTCCTTCAAAAGCCGTTCGGTCATGGCATGAAGGATGAAATCCTCGACCTCCTGACCATAGGGCGTCAGCTTGCCACGCGGCGTGAGTTGCCCGCCCGCATGGGCACCATGCCCGGTGTCCGTCTCCGCACCGCCACGCGACAAAGGATCGCCCATAAGGCTCAGAACATGATCCTCAGGCAGGCCTTCGCCCGCCGTCGGCACCACCATTTCGTCGTAATAATTCAGCCGCCGCACCTCGGCCGGATCACGGCCCAGCGTATGTGCGATATGATCCACCACGCGCTCAATCCCCAACACGCCCTGCGGGCCACCAAAGCCGCGATAGGCGGTGTTGGATTGCGAGTTGGTTTTCAACCGATGGCTTTCAATCCGCGCATTGGGCAGGAAATAGGCATTGTCTGCGTGCAACATGGCACGATCGGCCACGGGCAGGGTCAGGTCCATCGACCATCCGGCCCGCGTGACCTGGACAAACTCGATGCCCTCAATGCGGCCATGTTCATCAAATCCGCAGGTATAGGAGATGCGGAAATCATGGCGTTTGCCGGTGATGATCATGTCGTCATCGCGGTCATAGCGCATTTTACAGGGCTTGCCCGTGTCGCGCGCGGCGATGGCGCAGGCGATGGCAAGCCAGTTGCCCTGCGATTCCTTGCCGCCAAACCCGCCGCCCATCCGCCGGGTCTCAACCCGCACCGCATGCATCGGGACATGCAGGGCGTGCGCGACCTTATGTTGGATTTCTGACGGGTGTTGGGTCGAGGAATAGACCACCATATCCCCGCCCTCTTGTGGCAGAGCGGCGGCGGCTTGGCTTTCGAGGTAGAAATGTTCTTGGCCGCCCATATGCAGCGTGCCTTCGATCACATGGGCGGCGGATTTGATTGCCTCTGCCGCGTCGCCACAGCTGTAAATGCGTGGGCCATCTTCGAACCGGCTTTCGGCCGCCAGAGCCTCGTCATAGCCCAAAAGTGCGGGTTTCTCATCATAGGTGATCTTGCTCAGCGTGGCGGCTTTGCGGGCCGCATGATGTGAGGTCGCGACCACCAAGAACACCGGCTGTCCAATATATTGGACAGTGGTGGAGGTGAGCAGCGGTTCATCCCCCAGAGAGGGCGAACAATCGGGGATGTGATCGCCAAAATCCTCCGCCGTATATACCCGGACCACGCCGGGCGCTGTGCGCACGCGCGACAGGTCCATCGCCGTGATTTCCCCATGGGCCACTGAGGAAAGGCCAAAGGCCAGATGCAGCGTGCCCGCGGGCAGCGGGATGTCATCAATATAGCGGGCCTGACCTGTGACATGCAGGCGGGCGGCGTCATGGGGATGCGAAGACCCAACAGACATTACACGCCCTCCTTGATCGAGAGGACCGAGGTCGCGAGGCCGGACCTTTTGGCATAAAGCCGACGCAGCATGTTTTGCGCGGCTGTCAGGCGATAACCGGCGGAGGCGCGCATGTCGCTCATCGGGGTGTAATCCTTGGCAAAGGCGGGCAGGGCGGCGGCAATCGTGGCCTCGCTCCAGGGCTGACCGACCAAAGCCGCCTCAACGGTTTTGGCCCGCGAAGGGGTTCCGGCCATGCCGCCAAAGGCGATCACCGCGGTGCTGATGATCCCGTCCTCAACCGCGATATTGAATGCGCCGCAGACGGCGGAAATATCCTGATCGAACCGTTTGGAGAGCTTGTAAACGGCAAGATTGGTCAGTCCGGTTTTGGGCACGGTGATGCTTTCGACAAATTCAGACGGCTGACGGTCCTGTTTGCCATAGGCGATAAAGAACGCTTCCAGCGGGATCCTGCGCTGATCCTCGCCTTTGCGCAGGGTCACGCTGGCCCCTGCGGCAATCAGCGGTGGCGGGCTGTCGCCAATCGGCGAGCCGTTGGCGATATTGCCGCCCAATGTGGCGGCAGCGCGCACTTGGGTCGAGGCAAAGCGGCGGAACATCTCGGACAGCGAGGGCGCATAGGGTTTGAACACGGCGATCAGATCGGCGATGGGGGTCATGGCTTTGATCTCAAACGCGTCATCCGTCTCGGTGATGCCCGTAAGATCGGTGACGCCATTCAGGAAAATCACCTCGTCCAAATCGCGCATCTGTTTGGTCACCCAAAGCCCCACATCGGTGGCCCCGGCGATCAAGGTCGCATTGGGGCGCAGGCCGTAAAGTGCTGCCAATTCGTCCACCGTTTCGGGGCGCTGCACCACGGCGGGGGCGGCAAAGGGAATATGTTCAAAGCCTTCGGGCACAGGTGCGGTTTCGGCCTTTTGTGCGGCGCGCAGGATCGGCGCATAGCCGGTACAGCGACACAGATTACCCGCGAGAATGTCTTCGTGGTTGGTCTCGCCGCGCGCATGGGCCGTGGCCATCGACATGATAAAGCCGGGGGTGCAAAAGCCGCATTGGCTGCCGTGTTCTTCGATCATCGCGCTTTGCACCGGGTGCAGCGTGTCGCCTTTGGACAGGCCCTCGACCGTGGTGACGGATTTACCATGAAGCTGTGGTAGGAACAGGATGCAGGCATTGAGGGGCTTTTTGCCGCTCTCATCCTCGATCATGACGGTGCAGGCCCCACAATCGCCTTCGTTACAGCCCTCTTTGGTGCCACACAGGCCGCGCCCTTCGCGCAGGTAATCCAGTAAGGTGCGGGTTGCGGGTTCGTGCGTGTGAACGATCTCGCCGTTAAGCCGAAAAGTGATCTCCATCGTGTCAGACCTACCGCTTTCTCTTTATGACAGACGCGTCCGATGCGGTGGAAAACGCGTGCCCTTCCGGGTCAGAAAACCGGGATGGGCGGCAATTTGCAAGGGTTTCCGACGCTACCCCTGCACAGAGTTTGAACGTTTGGTGAAAAACTGAGCGCTTTGGGGCGGATCAAAGAGCTGTGGACAAGAGGCGTTTTGCACTTGGCGGCGGTTGTCGCCATGCGTTAGCTTATGCCTCAAATGAGCAGTCCCTCCTTCATCCATCTTCGGGTCCATACCGAGTACTCGCTTCTCGAAGGCGCGATGCGGCTTAAGAAATTAAGTGGCATGGTCACCGATATGGGCATGCCCGCCGTGGCGGTCACTGACACCAACAACCTGTTTTGCGCGCTGGAGTTTTCCGAATACGCCAAAGGTGCCGGGGTTCAGCCGATCATTGGCTGTCAGGTGGATGTGGCTTTTGCCGAAGCAGAGCCGGGTGAGCGGGCCAAGCCGCCCGCGCCTGTCGTTTTGTTGGCGCAAAACGAACAGGGCTACGCGCATCTGATGAAGCTCAATTCCTGCCTCTACATCGACAAACACGGCGCTCTGCCGCAGGTCACTGTGGAGGAGTTGGAACGCTATTCCGCGGGGTTGATTTGCCTCACCGGCGGCGCGTTGGGCCCGGTTGGGCGGATGATCACCGAGCATCACAAACCACAGGCCCGTGCGCTGTTGCAGCGCTTCAAGGAGATCTATCCAAACCGGCTTTACGTCGAATTGCAACGCCATCCGGGCGAAGACGGCCAGCACACCGAAGCCGAGCGGGCGACCGAGCGTTCCTTTGTCGAATGGGCCTATGATTTGGGCCTGCCCTTGGTGGCGACCAATGATGTCTATTTCCCGAAAGCGGAGATGTATGAGGCCCATGATGCCCTGATTTGCATCGCGGAAGGGGCCTATGTCGATCAATCCGAACCGCGCCGCCGCCTGACGGATCAGCATTATTTCAAAACGCCTGCGGAAATGGTGGCGCTCTTTGCCGATCTGCCAGAAGCGACCCTGAACACGGTGGAAATCGCCAAGCGTTGTGCCTTCAAAGCCTATAAACGCGACCCGATCTTGCCGAAATTCGCCGATGATGAGGTCGAGGAACTGCGCAAACAGGCGTGGGAGGGGCTTGAGGCCCGATTGGCGGTGATCGAACCCGCCGCCCCGCGCGAGGAATATGATGCGCGGCTCAAATTCGAGCTTGGCATCATCGAGCAGATGGGCTTCCCCGGCTACTTTCTGATCGTGGCCGATTTTATCAAATGGGGCAAAGAACAAGGCATCCCGGTGGGGCCGGGCCGGGGCTCCGGGGCAGGCTCGCTGGTCGCCTATGTGCTGACCGTGACCGATCTTGACCCGCTGCGCTATTCCTTGCTGTTCGAACGGTTCTTGAATCCCGAACGTGTGTCGATGCCTGACTTTGACATCGACTTTTGCATGGATCGCCGCGAAGAGGTGATCCGCTACGTTCAGCAAAAATACGGTCGCGACAAGGTCGGGCAGATCATCACCTTTGGTGCGCTTTTGTCCAAAGCCGCCGTGCGTGACATCGGTCGGGTGTTGCAAATGCCCTATGGTCAGGTGGATCGCCTGTCAAAATTGATCCCGGTGGAGGGGGTCAAACCCGTCTCCATCCACCAAGCGCTGATTGACGAGCCGCGCCTGCGCGAAGAGGCCAAAAACGAAGAGGTCGTGGACCGGCTTTTGACCTATGGCCAACAGGTCGAGGGGCTGTTGCGCAACGCCTCCACCCATGCGGCCGGTGTGGTGATTGGCGATCGTCCGATTGACGAATTGGTGCCGCTTTACCAAGATCCGCGCTCTGACATGCCCGCCACCCAGTTCAATATGAAATGGGTCGAACAGGCTGGTTTGGTGAAATTTGACTTTTTGGGTCTCAAAACCCTGACCGTGATCCAATCGGCGATGAACCTGATTTTCAAATCGGGTCGGCCTTTGCATGTCGCGGCCGACGGCACCACGCTTTATGAGCCACCCGAGGGCGCGGAAAACGAGATCAACCTCATCCCGCTCGATGACGACAAAACCTATAAGCTCTATTCAGACGCCAAAACGGTTGCGGTGTTTCAGGTGGAAAGTTCGGGCATGATGACCGCGCTGCGCCAGATGAAGCCGACCTGTATCGAGGACATCGTCGCCCTTGTGGCGCTCTATCGTCCCGGTCCGATGGAGAACATTCCGACCTATTGCGACGTGAAACACGGTCGCAAGAAATTGGAATCGGTGCACCCGACGATTGACCACATTCTGGCCGAGACCCAGGGCATCATCGTGTACCAGGAACAGGTGATGCAGATCGCTCAGGTCATGGCGGGCTATTCGCTTGGCGGTGCGGATTTGCTGCGCCGTGCCATGGGGAAAAAGATCAAAGAGGCGATGGACGCCGAACGCCCGAAATTCGAGGCGGGGGCGGCGCAAAACGGCGTCGATAAGAAAAAAGCCTCTGAAGTCTTCGATCTGTTGGAAAAATTTGCCAACTACGGGTTCAACAAATCCCACGCGGCGGCCTATGCGGTGGTGTCCTATCAAACCGGCTGGCTTAAGGCGAACCACCCGGTCGAATTCATGGCCGGCGTCATGAATTGCGATATTCACCTCACCGACAAATTGGCGATCTATGCCGAAGAGGTGCGTCGCGGTCTTGAGATCGAGATCATTCCACCCTGTGTGAATCGCTCTTTGGCAACGTTCGATGTGGTCGATCAGAAACTGGTCTACGCGCTGGGCGCGCTCAAAAACGTCGGTGGCGAGGCGATGCAATTGATCGTGCGGGCGCGGGACGCGGGCAAGCCGTTCGTCACCCTGTTTGATTTTGCCCGCCGGGTCGATTTGAAACGCGTCGGCAAGCGGCCTTTGGAAATGTTGGCGCGCGCCGGGGCGTTTGATCTTTTGGACCCGAACCGCCGCCGGGTGTTCGAAAGCCTTGATCCTTTGGTGCAATATTCCGCCGCGATCCATGACCAAAAGGCCTCGAACCAAGTGTCGCTGTTTGGCGATGCGGGGGACGACCTGCCAGAGCCTCGGCTGTCTCCGGTGGGGGATTGGGTCGCCTCTGAGCGTCTGATGGAAGAGCAAAAGGCCATTGGGTTTTTCCTCTCCGGTCACCCGCTTGATGACTACGCAAGTGCTTTGCGACGCAAGAAGATCGGCACGCTCATTGATGCTCAGGCCAAGGCCGAGGCCGAAGGCTCCGCCATCGTCAAGGTCGGTGTCATGGTGTCGGGCTTTCGCGAGATGAAATCCGGCAAAGGCACCCGCTATTTCCGCATGAACATTTCCGACAGCACCGGCCAATTGTCCGGCATCGCCATGTTCCCGCGCAAAGATGATTTCGACAGCTCAAGGCAGGTGTTTGAAACCACGGATAAGGTTGTCGTCACGCTGGAAGGGCGGTTCAACGACGGTCAATTTGATCCCACCATTCGCTCGGTTGGCCCGATGGAAGCCGTCGTGGCCGATGCGGGGGGCGTGGGCTTGCGGATTTTCTGCGACGATGTGGTGGCGATTGCGCAGGTCGGTGATCTGTTAACCCGCACCACCCGCGAGGCCAAGCAACCGGCACGCGGGGCTGTGGCCTTTTGCATCATGGCGCCGGATTATCCCAACGAAGTCGACATCGACATTCCACAATCCTTTATTATAACACCCGAAATCAAAGGAGCGATCAAATCGCTCGACGGGGTTGTGATGGTGGAGGATCTGTGATGACGGCGAGGCTTTCGGTTTATGTGCTGGCGGCCAGCGTGGCCTTGTCTGGCTGTCAGCTTCAAAGCCCAACAGATCCGCCGATTTCCAACACTGATGTGCCGGCCGCTGGCTACTCTCAGGCGCAATTGTCCCGCGCCTTTGCCGCCGCCGCAGAGGCCGCCGTAGAGGCCGCCGAAACCGAGGACACCGTCGAGACTGGTGAAAAGCCGGGTCAGCCAAAGGGACTTTTCGCCTTTTTGAAACCCAGGGATGAGGCCTCGCCGCTGACCGGCACCGAGATCGAGGTGGTGGCGGGCACATACCCTGAGGAGAACGCAACCTTGATCGCGATGCCTGAGACGGTAGATCAGGCCGTGGATGAGGCACAGGACGCTCCGGTGAAAAAGGCCAATACCGGCGGGCTCTTTGCGTTCTTGAAACCGAAACACCCGGCTGCGCCCTCTGCTCTTGCTGAAACGGAACCCTTTGCGGCGCGGCCAGAGACACATGGCGTCCCCGCTGTGCTTCCCGCGCCAGATGAGACCTCCGATGTCGCTGTGGCCCCTGAGACCCCTGAGACCCCTGAGATCCCTGCGCCCACAACCTCTGCGGTGCCGAAAAAGCCCCTGTTTGGGTTCTTGACCCCCAAGACCACGCACGCCGCCCCGAAGTCCACGGTTCAGCCCGGCGAGATTCTGCCCTTTGGCGAGGTTGGCATCGCTTGCGAAGTCAACAAACGCAGCATGGGACATGAGGTCGATCAGTTCCCGCGCGAGGGCACGACCGTTTGGCGGCTTTTTGATACCGACCCGGCCAACACCGGGCCACGCACACAGTTTATAACCGGCTTTGCCGATGGCTGCCCGCGTCAGGTGACGGCGGCTTTGGTGATGTTCGGCGCGGCGGACCTGCATGAGGTGTTGCGCTATTCCGAAGGCGATGACCGCGAATGGACCAAGGCCGACAAAAGCTATGAGGCGATCAAATCCGCAACCTGTGGTGTGAAGCGCAAACAACGCTGTCCGGCGGATAAGGTCGGGCTTTTGGAGAAACAATTGGCCTTTGTGTCAGTCTATCCGACCTTTGGCGCGCCGAAAGGGTGGTTGGAATTGTTGCTCCACAATGGCGATGTCATGTCCGAAGAGATCCGCTGAAGCGTGTAAGATTAAGTCATATTTTCCGACGGAAAATAGACCTTTACCAATGCGGCGGACGTTGATCGGCCAAGGCCACGGTGCCCTCGCCATCGGACTGACGCACCGCTTCCGCCTGCATCAACATCCCAAGACGCCGACCGATCACTTCGATTTCGCGTTCTTGCCGGGCGACAATATCGGACAGCTCATCCACCGTTTTGCTCAGATGCGCGACCTGTTCCTCAAGCGCGAGGGTGCGATTTGCGGTACTCATTCTGGCTCTCCCTGTGACCTATCTGTGACGTGATGTGACCTGTGGTCCAATGATACGGCGGTTTGTCCCGGTTTTCACCCGTCGGATGCGGTCCCCGGCTTGCCCCTTTGGCCCCCGTGGGCTATGCCGCATCCCGTGACAGACGTAAAGGACAGGCCATGGCCAAGCCCAAGAAAACCCCACGCCCCAAGGCGATCACGCCCAAAGGCTTTCGCGATTATTTTGGCACCGAGGTGACCGAACGCAAAGCCATGCTCGATCAGATTGCGGCAGTCTATCATCTATACGGCTTTGAGGCGCTCGAAACCTCGGCGGTGGAGACGGTGGAGGCACTTGGCAAATTCCTACCCGATGTGGATCGCCCGAATGTGGGGGTCTTTGCCTGGCAAGAGGAACCTGAGGCGGAAAAACCCGGCGATTGGTTGGCGCTGCGCTATGACATGACCGCGCCTTTGGCCCGCGTGGCCGCGCAGTATCGCAATGAGTTGCCCTCCCCCTATCGCCGTTACGCGATGGGGCCGGTCTGGCGCAATGAAAAACCCGGACCCGGACGGTTCCGTCAGTTTTATCAATGCGATGCGGACACTGTGGGCGCACCGTCCGTGGCCGCAGATGCAGAGATTTGTGCCATGCTGTCGGACACGCTTGAGGCCGTTGGCATCCCGCGTGGCGATTACATCATCCGCGTCAACAACCGCAAAGTCTTGGACGGGGTGTTGGAGGCAGCGGGTCTGCCCGACACGGAGGAATTCGCCGATGTGCGCGGCATCGTGTTGCGCACGATTGATAAGCACGACAAATTTGGCGATGATGGTGTTATGGCTTTGTTGACCGAAGGCCGCAAAGATGAGAGCGGCGATTTCACCAAAGGTGCGGGTCTTGCGACCACGCAGGTCGACTTGATCTTGGGCTTTGTCAACGGTCGCCAAGCGGACAACGATGCAACGATTGCGCGCCTTGGCGCGTTGGTAGAAGGGTCGCAAACCGGGGTGGATGGCGTCGATGAGTTGCGCCAGATCGCCGATCTTCTGGCCGGGCAGGGCTATGGCCCTGATCGCATCGTGATTGATCCGGCGGTTGTGCGGGGCTTGGGTTATTACACCGGGCCGGTCTATGAGGCCGAACTGACCTTTCAGATCGAAGATGAAAAAGGCCGGGTGCGCGATTTTGGTTCGGTTGCGGGCGGCGGTCGCTATGACGATCTGGTCAAACGCTTTACCGGCCAAGAGGTGCCCGCCACGGGCATGTCCATCGGTGTTGACCGGCTTTTGGCCGCGCTGACCGCCAAGGGCCGGATGGGTGCCCCCGCGCAGGGTCCGGTTGTGGTCACGGTGATGGACCGCGACCGGATGAATGATTACATGGCGATGGTCACGGAACTGCGCCAAGCGGGCATCCGCGCCGAAGTGTACCTTGGCAATCCAAAGAATTTTGGCAACCAACTCAAATACGCCGACAAACGGATGAGCCCGGTGGCGATCATTCAGGGCGGCGATGAAGAGGCCAAGGGCGTGGTGCAGATCAAGGACCTGATCCTTGGCACCAAACTGGCGGAAAACGCCTCGCTTGAGGAATGGAAAGACCGCCCGAACCAATTCGAAGTGCCCCGTGGCGAGATGGTCGCCAAGGTGCGCGAGATCATTGAAAGCTATTCCTGATGCCCCGCACTGACATTCCAAAAGCCGCCGTGCGCGCCGAGGCCGCACGCCTGAAATCGGGTTTCGAGGCCAAGGGCGCGCATCCGGTTGAGATGGATATTCTGCTGCCGGCAGAGGTGCTTTTGGACCTCTACGGCGAAGACATCCGTGCCCGCGCTTATATGACCACGGACCCGGATCGCGGCGAAATGATGCTGCGCCCGGATTTTACCGTGCCCGTGGTTCAGACCCATATGTCGGACGGTGCCGAACCGGCGCGCTACACCTACGCGGGCGAAGTGTTCCGCAAACAAGAGGTGATGCCCGAGCGCGCCAATGAATATGTTCAGGTCGGCTATGAGGTGTTTGACGGCGCCAATCCCGCCGACGCCGACGCCGAAGTCTTTGCCACCTTTTCCGATGCGCTTGCGGGCTATGATCTGCGCGCCGCGACGGGCGATATTGGCATTCTGGTGGCCGCCGTGCACGGGCTGAAAACCACTGAACGCCGACGCGCGGCCCTGTTGCGCCATATTTGGCGGCCCCGTCGGTTTCGCGCGCTGATGACCCGGTTTTCCGAGGGCGGAACAGACCTGCGTCAACACAGTCTTGAACGTGTGACCGCCAATTTGGCGGAGGCGGAGGCACCTTTTATCGGTTTACGCACCCAATCCGAAATTGACGCGCGTATTTTGGCTTTGCGCGAAGATGCCAATGAGCCGCCGATTTCAGAGGCGGAAATCGAGCTGCTCGACGACATTCTCTCGTTGAAAGAAACCGTGCCACATGTGCTCTCTGCGCTGCGCGACATCGTGGTGGATATGCCTGCGATCTCTGACGCTGTGACCCGGTTGAGCCGCCGCGCGGATGCGATGGCGGCGCGTGGTGTCGATGTCGAACATCTCGAATTCGAGGCCTCCTATGGCCGCACCTCGATGGAATATTACGATGGGTTTGTCTTTGGCTTTTACGCCGAAGGCCGCCCGGATTTGCCGCCCGTGGCCACCGGCGGGCGCTATGATGCGCTCACCGCCGTTTTGGGGCAGGGGCGGTCCATCCCGGCCGTGGGTGGCGTGATGCGCCCCGGCTTGATGTTGGCTCTGAAAGGAGACGCGTGATGGTTGTCAAACTGGGCGTGCCCTCCAAGGGCCGGTTGATGGAAAAGACTTTTGAATGGTTCGCGCAGGCGGGCGTGACCCTGTCGCGGGCGGGCGCTGAACGCGAATATTCCGGCGTGGTCGAGGGCATTGACGGACTTGAATTGGTCCTGTTGTCCGCCTCCGAAATTCCGCGTGAATTGGCTGCCGGGCGCATTCATTTGGGCGTCACGGGCTCCGATCTGGTGCGTGACAAATTGGCGGCTTGGGACAGCAAGGTAATGGAAATCGCGCCGATGGGATTTGGCCATGCCGATCTGATCATCGCCGTGCCGAAAGCCTGGGTTGATGTCGACACGTTGGACGATCTCGACGCCGCCGCCGCCGCCTTTCGCGCGCGTCACGGTTTTCGCCTGCGCATTGCCACCAAATACCACCACCTCGTGCGGGAGTTTTTGAAAACCAACGGCGTGGCCGATTATCAACTGGTTGATTCTCAGGGCGCGACCGAAGGCACGGTGAAAAACCTGACCGCAGAAGCCATCGCTGACATCACGTCAACGGGCGAAACCCTGCGCGCCAATCACCTCAAAATTCTCAATTGCGAGCCGGTGCATAAATCCCAAGCGACCCTGTTCAAAAGCCGCACAGCCGCCTGGTCTGATGACACCCGCGCGACCATGGTGGCGCTCAAAGAGATGTTGGGGATGGGGGATTGAGGTTCAATTATTCGCTCTGGCTCAATGGGGTGTAAAGGTATGGCTGCCCCGACCCTGTGGAAATGTAGCAAGACCCCGAATTGATTTTCATTTTGCGTTTGAGGTTTTTCGGTTCAGATGCCTGTGCTTGTGCTTGCTTTAGAGCGTCCCCGGTACAATAGGGCAAAGTAACTTCCTGATAGCCTCCATCACGCATGCAAATGTCGAAGTTTTTCTGGCGCAAAGCTGCGTTAGTGTCCGTCGAATAGATCCCAACATAAGGAGCCCACGCAACTTGCGTGTTTGTAGGAACGTTTTGGGTGGCTTTTGTCGCGCAGCCTACATATTGGCGTTCATACTGATCATAGCTAATATTTTGTTTGACGAAAAAGCTTTGATCAACGCATCCAGTCGTTAAGATCAAAGGGAAAAGCAAAATAATTTTCTTCATGCCAATATCCATGGTGTTTGAGCTAATTCTCTAAATCTTACGCATACACAAAGGTTAATCAACGGCGAAAAACTAAAAAGTTTAGTAAGCCGACGCCCTTAAATCAATCCAATCTCGGCCAAGGTTTGTGCCAGTTCTGGCGGCAATTCTTGCTCGCTTTCGCGGCCCTTGGGCAGGTCTGCGGGGGCGTCTTCGGGTTTGAGGTAGCGCCAGCCCTGGAACGGGCGGCGGGTGGCATTTTGGGTTCGGATCAAAGGTTTGGCCAAGACAATGCGACAGCGCCGCACGCCATCCGCGCCGATGACTTCTTCGAGGCCGGTGATGAGCTGACGCGCCTGAATCACGCCCTTGATCACCCAGTAAAGCGACCCGCCATTCAAAAGCGCGTCCGCTTGTTTGGGCCACATCCGCGTGACATGGCCGCGCGCCTCGCCGGGGGTCGCGTCAATATAGGCCTGAAGCTGATCAAAACTATCGACACCCACGCAAAGTTTTACTAGATTTATGTAGTCGGACATCACCTACCCCTACCTGTGGTGTTCAAATTAGATCTGCACACAAAATGTTCAAGCCACATTTGCTCGTCTTGCGCGTTGATCTTGGACCTATAGCACGATACATCCCGCCCTCTAAACCGCTGACTCGAACAAAATCGGACCCTTGCACATGACACGTTTTGCCGCCCCCATCGCCGAACAAATTTGGGATATGAAATATCGCCTGAAAGAGGCGGGCGGAAAAGCGGTGGATCAAACCGTCGAAGACAGTTGGCGTCGCGTTGCGCGCTCGCTGGCCTCTGTCGAAAAAGACAGCGCGGCGTGGGAAGAAAAGTTCTACGGCGCGTTGGAGGATTTCAAATTCCTGCCCGCAGGCCGGATTTTGGCAGGCGCGGGCACGGGTCGTTCGGTGACCCTGTTCAACTGTTTTGTCATGGGCACGATCCCCGACAGCATGGGCGGCATTTTTGACATGCTCAAAGAAGCCGCTTTGACCATGCAGCAAGGTGGCGGTATCGGTTATGATTTCTCCACCATTCGCCCTAAAGGCGCGGATGTGATGGGGGTGGCGGCGGATGCCTCTGGACCGTTGTCCTTCATGGATGTCTGGGACGCGATGTGCCGCACGATCATGTCGGCGGGCTCGCGTCGCGGCGCGATGATGGCGACGATGCGCTGCGATCACCCCGACATCGAGCATTTCATCGAGGCCAAACAGGACGCCGCCCGGTTGCGCATGTTCAACCTCTCGGTGCTGATCACCGATGATTTTATGGAAGCGGTCAAGGCCGATGGCTCTTGGGATCTGAAATTCGGCGATAAGGTTTATCACACGGTTGAGGCGCGCGATCTTTGGAACAAGATCATGAAGGGCACCTATGACTACGCCGAGCCGGGCGTGATTTTCATCGACCGGATCAATAAACTCAACAACCTGAATTACGTCGAGACCATTGCGGCGACCAACCCCTGTGGCGAGCAACCTTTGCCGCCCTATGGTGCCTGTCTTTTGGGCTCGATCAACTTGGCCACTTTGGTCGCAAACCCCTTTGCTCCGGGGGCCGAGATGGATGAGGCAAAGCTGTCTGATCTGGTCGCCACCGCTGTGCGGATGATGGACAACGTGGTTGATGCCTCGCGTTTCCCGTTGGAGCAACAAGCCCAGGAAGCTGCCGCCAAACGCCGTATTGGCCTTGGCGTCACCGGGCTTGCCGACGCGTTGTTGATGATCGGCCAGCGCTATGGCTCCGAAGAGGCCGCCGCGACCTGTGAAAAATGGCTCAAAATGATTGCGCGTGCCGCCTATTTGGCCTCTGCCGGGCTGGCCAAGGAAAAAGGTGCTTTCCCGCTGTTCGATGCGGATAAATATCTGGCCTCCGGGTCACTCAAAGACATGGATCAGGACGTCAAAGACGCGATCCGCGAGAACGGCATTCGCAATGCGTTGTTGACCTCCATCGCACCGACCGGGACGATTTCGCTCTATGCGGGCAACGTGTCGTCGGGGATCGAACCGGTGTTCGCCTATGCTTACACCCGCAAAGTCCTGCAAAAGGACGGCTCGCGCACCGAAGAAGAGGTCGTCGATTACGCCGTCAAAATGTACCGCGACACATTCGGCGCGGATGCGGAATTGCCGGAGTATTTTGTCAACGCCCAAACCCTCGCGCCGCTGGATCACGTGCGGATGCAGGCGGCGGCGCAGAAATGGGTCGACAGCTCAATCTCCAAAACCATCAACTGCCCCGAAGACATCTCTTTTGACGATTTCAAAGAGGTCTATATGGCGGCGTGGGACAGCGGCTGTAAGGGCTGCACCACCTACCGCCCGAACGATGTGACGGGCTCGGTTTTGTCCGTCTCCGAGACCTCGGAAGCGACGCCGGAGTCGGATGAGGGCGCCGAAGTCGTCTATCTGTCCGAGCCGCTCGATCGTCCGCAACAGCTTGAAGGCAATACATATAAACTGAAATGGCCGGATTCTGAGCACGCGATCTATGTCACCATCAATGACATCGTCCATGGCGGTCATCGTCGTCCGTTTGAGATTTTCATCAACTCCAAAAACATGGAACATTTCGCTTGGACCGTGGCGCTGACACGGATGATTTCGGCGGTGTTCCGGCGCGGCGGCGATGTGTCTTTCGTGGTCGAAGAGCTGAAAGCTGTGTTCGATCCGCGTGGTGGTGCGTGGATGAAGGGCAAATACATCCCTTCGATCTTGGCGGCGATTGGCGGCGTGATCGAAACGCATCTGGTCGAGACCGGGTTCATTGAAGGCGAAGGCATGGGCCTGAAAACCGACCCGCAAGCCGAGGTCGCCGTATTGGGCCAAAAACCGCGCGGCAAAGCCTGTTCATCCTGCGGTCAATACGACATGCGCATGATCGAAGGCTGCATGACCTGCGCCTCCTGCGGCTATTCCAAATGCGGCTGAGGTGAATTTGGGGCTGTTGTTGTAGGTGTTATGGGGGGCAATTGAGAGCCATTTGGCTCAAAAAAACGACCTTTGGGTGGGGCTTAAGTGACCACTGATAGCTAAGCCATTGAAATTGTTAAAACTGAGAAATGCCGATCCGAGAGGGTCGGCATTTTCGTTTCAGGGCTGAACTCCCGGCGCTGAGGTTGACCGACCCCGCAAAATGTTCTCATTACGTTCTCAAGGATCCGGATCCTCTTGTTGAAACATGGCAGCCCCACGCTGCCAAATACTGGCCGCCCAAAAGATGGGCGGGCCGGTTCAGAGAGGACACCATATGCCCCGTATTCAATTTGCCGACGTCAGTTTCCCGGATCACAACATCCCGTCGGCCCACGACATCGAAGTTCGTCTAAGGAAATTCCTGGATCGTTTCAGAGAAAAAATCGGGAGCCCAAAATTTGACTACGCGCTGTCCGAAGCCGACCGGCTAAAAGTACGGCGAAGGGCGGCAGCATATCTCAGCGCAGTTTCACGCCGATCAGGCATGGACCATCTTGACCCGAAGGAGCGTGCGCGACTCGAGGTGTTCCGCAATGGCGCACAGATACAACCAGTGGAGACCGAGCACCACGCCGACGAAATCGCCAGTTGTCTCCACACGGAGATGCCGTGGATGGCTCCTGCAACAGAGCGTCTTTGGCACGACATGCGGGCCTCGGTCCGCAATGGTGATCCTGCGCCCCTTGTCCGGCCAATGCTTCTCGTCGGTCCGCCCGGGATCGGTAAAAGCTACTGGTCTCGCCTACTGGGCGCGCAGCTCTCCGTGCCGACGACAATCATAGAGGCCACGAGTGAACCCGCTGCATTTGCGGTTACGGGGTCTCAAAAGGGATGGGGATCAGCGGGCCCGGGAAAGGTTCTGGAGGGGATCATGGCGTCTCAGATTGCGAATCCTGTGATCGTGGTCGACGAGATCGAGAAAGCAGGGGATGTCCAGTCCGCGGGCGGTCAGCGGTATTCTCTGACTGAGGGTTTGCTGCCCTTCCTTGAGAGGTCCACGGCGCGTCGCTGGTCATGCCCTTACTTCCGTATTGTTTTCGACATGTCCTGGATCACATGGATTCTTACAGCAAACAGCGTGAACGGTCTGCCAGCCCCGTTCCTGAGCCGATGCCCTCCCACCGAACTGCGCGCCCTGACGCAAGAACACCTGATTGGCTTTGCGGAACGGGAAGGGTTGCGACGTGACCTTCCCCCAGATGCCGTTGATGCCGTCAAGGACGTCATCATGGCAATCAAGAAGCCGCACAACGTCAGCCTGAGATCGGTCGTTCGAATGCTCGATGCCGTGGATCAGTTGATGAACCGGCCCGCCTTGCATTGAGCAGATGTCGGCTGGGCCGAGGGGCATCTCGTCCCGCCGGTCTCTCTGTCTGTCCTTCAACCTCACCATCAACTTTACTTTGGAGTTCCCCATGACCAATAAAGCCTTTTGGGCCCAGAAACTGCGTTCCGCCATCAAAGCTGCCGACAGTGGCCCTTCCGAAAACGACCTCGCCGGCGCACCAATCCTGAACTACTGGCGTCCCCATGTAACCCGTCATGGTGCCCCAATCTTGTGGGGGATGGCTTCGGGGCATCCGAGACTGGCTGAGGGCTGGATCACGACCTCACAGCTTGTCGCAATTGACGTCGACCGAGCTTGGGCGCGTACGGCGTCACGGTGGTATGTTCTGGCTCAACCCTTCTCTGCCTATGAGGCGAAGATCGCCAAGGGCCTCGGGATGGAGGAAGCCCCTTCGGGATTTGTACAGGTCGACTTGCCAGGGTATCGGCCACTTGATGACGTGTCGCTGCTTGGTCAACTTTTGATGGCTTGGCGGGACCGTGTCCGGCAGGACGACACGGGAGGGGACTGAAATGTTCAATGAAAAGACCGCAGTTTGGGTTCGAGAAGGAGACCTGGTTCCGCCTACGGTTGACATCGCCCGGGGTCGCTACGAAGCTTCAACCAGAACGGACAATCAACATGCCCGATGGACTGAAAACCTTCAATTCCTTCTACTTGCCTTGGCGAGACCTTCCCGGGTCTCTTCCAGAAGACATCGATATCTTCGCAATTGGGGATGTTCACGGGCAGGCTGAGCTACTTGAGCAGGTACTCGGAGAAATCAAGAATACCCCACGCGAAGCGCACAAACGGCATCTCGTCTTTTTGGGCGACCTCATTGATCGGGGACCTGCATCCATCCGCGCTGTTGACCTGGCGATGAGAGCCGGGCAGCTTGCGGATTTAGACGTTTTGCATGTCCTGCCCGGCAACCATGATCTCGTTTTGATGCTGACGCTCGAAGGTCCAAAATATCTCGACTTCTGGGGAATGCTGGGCGGTGACAGGGTCATGGCCGAGCTTGGTCTGTCGGCAGAAACGCACAGCTGGGACGAGATAGCGGAAAAACTGAAAGATAATCTGCACCCTGAATATCTGAGAGCAATGGCTTCGGGGGCGACACATCTCTATCTTGGGGATCTCCTGTTCGTGCATGCAGGTATACACCCATTTCAGAACCGCACAGCTTTTCTGGGGCTGTCCCGCCGCTTCATCAAAATGGAAGATCACTGGGCGAATATCCGTCATACATTTTTGACCCACCGCGGCGGGTGGGACGTCAACGATCCTGATCCGGAGCGGCGCGCACAAAAGCCGACGGTCGTCGTGCATGGCCACACGCCAGCGGTGCGCCAGGACCTTCTCGCAGCCGGGGATTTGGATATCTGTGACGGCGTTGATGACTATCGGACGGTAGCACTCGATATCGGTGCCGCGTACAGACCTCAATTGGCCTTCGCACATTTTAGGACGCGTGCAGGCCAGGCGGAGGTTCAGATCCGTGCGGTAAGTAAGCCAAACGCTTGAAGCGAACGGCCCAATCCGGACATTCTCCGAACCATGGCCCCGCTACGGTGCGGCCCACTATTCCGGACTTTCGCTGCAGATGCAAAGTCGAGCTGACGACGAACTGGTAGTCTGCGGACCGAGTGGACTTTCATTGAAAGCCTTCCTACGGCTGCTTTCGAGCAAATACAATCTTAAGCGTAAGAACCTGATATTCAAAACAGGGCAACGCCTTTGCGATACCTTGTGACAAAGTATGGGTGTAGCCCGGTAGGCAGAAAGTATAAACGGCACCTCTAAAAGGAAGTAATTGATAGAATAGCGATCAACCCCTTTTGCGTTCTGCAAACTCACCGGAGCGAGCCCCTAAAGTGATAGCCACACCCGTCCTCGCCGCGATATCAGCCATATAACCCCCGAGAGCAAAAGGGTCATCAAATATCATGTCCGGAGCATTGTCCGGATCGCCTTGAAAACAGTCTAAAACATCGCGAAATTGCTGAGCGACATTCCGTTGTGTCAAAGTCTCAGGGTTTCCGTCTGGCCGCGCAGTTACCTCACATGCAGGCACGACATCGACACCGTCAGAGCCGTATAGCCACACAAAGGCACCAGCGGATGTGGTGCGTTTGAGCATGTCATTGCACTGTTGCAACAGCTTCTTTTGTTCAGCTTTGCTCTTGGAGCCTCCCGACCACTTCGCTTGGATCAGAAGTCCCTTCGAAATAGTCGCCTCAGTATCTTCCACCCGGATTGCGATGAATAAATCCGCACCAGCGCGCTTTTCTTGCGAACCGGGACCACGATCAGTGAAGTCTTGGGCAATAACTGTTATTTTCCGATCTAATATCCCCAAGCCATTAAGCTGTTGTTCCAGTCGAACCGCTATTTTTGATGTTACAGCGGGTTCTTGAGCTCCACGGGCTGTTTGCTGGATTACCGTTTCATCTACGGCGTTTCTTATAAGGTCGGCCAAAATATCGCGTGTGACCGTGTCGCCTTTTAACATTGCTATAGTCCTCTTAGGTCCGAAGAAGATTCTAACTATGCTCGGAATACTTGATTGATGTCGAGGTCTTTAGCAGACATCGGTGGGAGCCGCAGCATCCGGTAACGTGAGCTCATAGCCGCTGATCTCCGCTATGCAGCATCACCCCTTGCGGCCCGCCATTGCGGACTTTCGCCGCAATCATGATATCCGATTTTTCGTTGCAGATTTACCTATCAACGCCCTATCGACATGAGCATTTGGTCCAATTTCAAGAAGAGAAGGTTTTCCGGGGATTCCCCGTGATCCAAACCCTCCAAGAGGGAGCATAGTTCGGGCAGGTTAATCGTCAGAATCAGCTTGCCCTGCTCTCGCAGAGAACCCCTGGTAGTCTTATCCGCACTGTCACTCATACCTGTTCGAGCCACAACAATGGCCACCGGCCTCAACGCCTTTGTAAACAAGTATTTTTCGGTCGTGAGGACTTGTCCTTGCTTGATTGGTTTCTTGTAATTTTTTGCTTCGAAAACGACGTATCGTGCTCTAAAATCTCTCGCTATATCCGACCAAAACGATTCATCTGATGTTTGAATTCGGCCGATGATATCCATTCGATTGAGCCCATCATCGGTTCGATTTTGCCTTTTCCATGACGAAATTTGTTTTCCAAAAAGAAGTTTGAATGCATCTTCGCATAGGTCCTCAAATTCTTTCCATCCCGCTTTCCCAGGAACCGTGCTTCGTAGCTTCCTTGCCAACGCAGCACCGTCTTTCTCTTCGTAAGGCGGGCTTGCTGCGGGCGCTGTAGGCCATTCGATGTCATCGGCATGCATCACTGTCTCATCGATGAGGTCGCTCAGCTCTCTTTCTGTTATTGGATCGTCTTGGGCGAGCGAACGCAGTTTGTGCAGGTCCCAAATCTCAATCCCCGTCGGAACCTTGAGCTCGGCGCTTTCACGCAGGATTCTTTCGCGTTCCCAAGTAATGACAAGAATACCGGAGTGGTAGTTCTGCACCCCAACTATCGACTGGAGGTGTTGGACGGCTTTGGGAGCGTGGTTTTTCCAGTCACTTCGCCAACGATAAATCTTGAGCTCTACCGCTATGCGATGGCCCATCTCGCTATTAGCTTCGATGTCTGGTAGACTGGAACGCATCTTCCAGGCGTCTTCATCGTAATCATCTGGTTGCGGAAACTCTCGAATCTCAGAGAATTTGGCCTTCTTCAAAAGGCTTTCGACTAGCTGGATCCATTTTTCGAAAATGGCGGCCTGTTCTTGGTTAACTTCAATTTGAAGATCTTTCATCCTGCTCATGACGCTAATCCTGTGTAACTCGATACTCAGCAAGCAAGACTGTCGGGCGGGTGCAAAGCAACGAAATCTCGCTATTGATACCAATCATCTTCGATTTCTTGCGGCAAGGACACCTCATATCCGGTAACTTCTTTGTCTTCGACCGAATAGAACAGGCTCAGTTCAAACGCAGTCTCTACTTCAGAGCTAACTGCCATGACGTGGTCATTCCAATCAGAGTCCACAACGGAAATATCTGGCCCTTCATCAACCTCTAAGTCAAGATAGTAGGCATGTTTTTCAATGAAACCAGATACTTCTATCTCGACCGTGCCGTTCACATTGATAACGACTTCATCGTCCACTTTCTTGAGTTGAACATCTCCAACCTCGGATGCGCTCACCCCCGTTATGGACACATCGTTGCTGAAAGGCACGCCCTCGAAACCAAAGGCCGTGCGCTGTGGCAGGTCTTCGAGGAGGTATTCGTCCACCAACCTCTGAATGTCGTCGGCGTTTAAGTCAGGAATCTCGCCGAGCGTAATGTTCTGGAGATTTGGTGCCAAAATCTTGTCAAATGCAGCCTTAAGAGAGGTGTAGAGCTTCGGCCTGCGCACATCTTCTTCGATTTCTTTGGCGAGGTTGGGGTGAAGAATGTCTTTGTCGTCGCCGCCTTTCGCCGCAAAGTCCTTTGTGTTGTTCGTCAGGAAGTAGTTTGGTGGTGTCGTAGCTTTGCTTTCGATATGATTTTTGATAGTTCCCCAGACCAAGAAGTCTTTGTGCCCTTCACCGTTTTCCTTGAACGGCTTTTCATTTTCATATGATTTCTGCACCAAGTCCTTCAAAGAGATTTCGGGATAAGGGTGAGTCAGGACACCCTTTTCTTCGATCAACTCATACAGCCAGTCCTCATAGCCATCAATTTCTTCGGAAACTGAAATTAATTGTGTGCCGAGATCGATGAGCCTGCCGAGTTCTTTCTGCGCATTCTGGAATGCCTTGGTTTTCTCTATCAGTTTCTTAGGGAAGTTCCCCAACACCTCATCGATCACAATATCTGGGATGACAACCGTGACTTGAAGTATTGAGCAGGCCTTTAAGAACGCTTGCGCTTGAGCCGAGCGAAAGAAGCTTTCGTTCATAAAGATATTCGTATCAATGTATATCGTTGTCATACAAACTCCACCCGCCCAACAGGCTGCTGAAGCACCTATTCGATGCTATCAATGAGCTTCTGTGTTTAGCTCTTCCATCCTGCTGCGGACTTCGTCGCTAAGCAAATCGGGATTCACTGCTCGCAAATAATTCAAAGCATTCGCTTCGTTGGCTTGGTAATCCAGCCTGCGGCGATAAAACGTCAGTCTGCCTTCCGCCTGTTGGATAATCTGACCCCATGTTTTTGCCCAAACCCTTACGGCTGGATTACCGTACTCGATCAACAAGCCCGGCGGTCGATTAGGCTGCGTTGCATCCAACTTCGCTCCTTCAGAAAGCTGATTTGATATCGCAAGAAAGTCCCACTCCACATCCGAATCCTTGAACCTTGGATCCGCAGCTACGGCCTGCGCGTAGCGCTTGATCTGAGAAATCACATCCTCGTTGACGGGCTGTGACGGTCGCTTCAACTCAATAACAAGATGTTGTCGCTTTTCGTCGCTGGGTAAAGGTATCCGCTCCGACAACATTAGATCAACGATTCCCTTCTTCCCTTCTGTGTCAAGAACACTAACGTCCACGTCAGGAGCGAGTTCGTTCCGATCCTGCCCCAGCAGCTTCAGATGCGACCTGAGGACCGAAGTCAGGTCCTCATCGTCGTTGACGAGATTGAACTGTTCCCCAAAAATCCATGTCTCCTGCGCAATAATTCGATGAAGCTGAGATCGTTCAAGCAACTGCCGCTTAGATTTCGGTTCAAGAACAAGGATCTGCAACGCCTTGAGAAAATCCAGCCTGTTGGTGACTTCTTTCGCGGCTTCGATAATCGCAGACAATGATGTCTTTCGTAACAACCCTGCCATTTCTTCCTGTCGCTCAGGCGGCAGGTTGATCACCTCGGCCAGCAAACCGGGCAATGTGTCTGGTCCATTCTCGACCGCCGCCTTAAGGAGCTGAAAAATCAGTTTTTGTGTCTTCTTTGGCGAGCTCTCGAATTCGGAGCTATAATCGGACAAGTTGAGCGCCACAACATCAAAGACTTGTCGTTCATTCCTTTCAATTGGGTCCTCGGCGGCTCCCTGATAAGGATACACCCCATTGTTTTGCCACTCTTCAATCTTTGCGCGTGAGCGGTAAGCCTCTCGTTCTCGGAAATGCGAGCGCATCGCATCCTTGGCCGCATCAATCAATGCTTGCGACGAAGGATCAAGTTCGACTAGCCCTTCACGATTTTCATCGACTAAGGTCTGAAAGTGATCAGCGGTTAAATACGCTGTAAAATTAAACCCTCGAGCTTTAATGCCTGGAGCCATCTCTTGAAAGCTGAAGCGGCCGGGTAGACATAGCAAAAGCTTGCGTTCAACGAACTTTCGCCACTCGACAATCTCAAGCGTTGCGTCCTGCTCGGTGCCATCATCAAGAGTGACACTCAATTGTACGGGCGTGACCTGCAAGATTGCCTCAGCGGCATCAATCTTTTCGCCGTCATATATTATTTCGAAGTCAGGGTCTTCGTAGAGCTGGAGCGCAAACGTATCTCGAACTTGATCAGCGAATCCGTGCTCCGCGCGAATCTCCCAGTCTTTTGCAATGTCAGTTATTTCGACGACACATCCGCGGCGCATGGCTTTGATTGGGTCACTAATTTCGAACTTTTTGAGATCGGAGAATGACCCACTGATAGAAAAATGCTGCGCATCGCAGTTAGATTGCCAAACAACAGTTTCACCGAGTGCGAAGGCTTTCATTCTACCTTGCCCTTTGAGGCCGTGAATCGCCCTTCCTGCGTCTGTTCTGCGCTGCTTCTGTTTCCAAGAGCCGCCTAAGTTGGCAAAAAACTCTTGCGCTTGATCAAATGGGATTCCGTTGCCGTTATCTTTGACCCTAATCAAGTCCAGTCTAACAAGGTTCCCTTCGCTAAATTCGACTTCAACCTTGGAAGAATCTGCATCATAGGCATTCCATATTAGTTCAGAAATTGCATTTAGCGGTTTTGCTTTCGCCAATCGTTCAATGTGGTCTTTTTCAACGCCGACCGCCCATGGTGCCGATAGACGCAACCGGCCCAGACCGGACCTTCAGGCCAGTCCCGGCCGCCACGGCGGCGTAGTCGAAAAGCGGACGTTCGCGCCACGCGCAGTATCCTTACCACAGTGGACGCCGGCTATCCTCTTTCTCCGGGATCTGTCTGAGAAGATCGGGCAAGACCGGCGCGTCGCCGATGTGGCTCCCGGCGATCTCGACAGCGCGGACCTTCGACGCTTCCTCGTCGATCCCAGGTGAAACTTGCGCCAGGTGAGCCTTGTCTGCCATCGATCCGAGCGTCACTGGCGATGGCCAGACACAATCTCGATTATCCGATCCATGATGAAATCCGTTTGCTGGTAGATCAGCAGATCCGCACTGTCGGGGACGGGCAGCACTTTCACCCTGGAATTGCGTGTTTCGAGTTGCCGATACTCGTCGAGATCAAACAACCCGTCTTCGGTGGGCACCATGCTCAGCATTGGAATGGCAAGCCGATCGATTGCGCCATCGACCGGGGCGTGGAACATCTGCATGTCCCGGACAAAGGTACGGGTGCCTTGAACGACAAGATGCGAGCAGGCATCGCGCACAAGCGTTGCCGTGGCTGGGTTGCGGCAGATCTGCAGGTCAAGAGGCGTGGAGGCATGCGCGCGGTCCAGATACCAATCCACGCCGTAGCGTTGGATCATGCGCTGGCCAATCTTGGCAATCAGCTCCAACAGCCGCGGTGCTGTCTTGGCAAGTCGTAACAGAGTTGCCTGTGGCACCGGCAACTTGCGAAACGCCGCCCGGTTGAGGCAGCCGTTGAACCCGACCGATACCAGGGCGGAAAACGTGTCGGGATCTTTGTCCTGTTGCGCCAGAAGCGGGATGATCCCGTCGGATAGGCCGATACCGACGCATCCTTTCAGGCCCATTTCGACCAAGAACGCGTTGACCATGGCCCTGTTGTCCTCAAGCACCGGCATATCGTCGTGCAGGGACGAATTGCCATAGCCGGGGCGCGATGGAATGAACAAAGTGATCCCGGCACGCTTAAGCTTGCGCTCCGCGTTTTCGGGCAGGAGATAGCCCATGGCCATACCGCGCAGAAAAATGGCCGGGGTTCCGTCTTTGGCCCCCATCCAGGTCCAGGCAATCCGGCGTCCCGTGCCGGTCACGATGATCTTTTCACGCCCGAGAGGGTCTTGCCATTCGGAAATCAACCCGCGGGTCTGAAGCATCTGGCGGCTGGCGATCATCGAAATCAGCCGGGTCAGCTCTGCCTGTGACGTTGCGCCGGTCTTGCTGAGAATGGTCTTCATCTGGGTGCGCACCGTATGCACCGAAACGCCGCGCGACTGAGCCACCGTCGCCAGGTCGCAGCTGTCGAAAAACTGGTGCGCCACCTCGATCTCGGCCTCTGTCATGCCGAAAGCATGGGAAAGCGATGCGGAGACCTCTGGCGTCCAATTCAGTTCCAGCGAGCGGATCACGATGTAACAGCCATCCTGGTTGGCGGTCTTGTACAGAAATGCCTCGGCACGGAAAGCCGGTTCGTCCGTGTCCGGGTCCAGAATTTGCACAATCGCCTGGGCCCTGTTGCCGCGTCCGTTGTGCGTCCGCAGCAGGGCATCGAAATCCATGCGCGTCTCGGGTGTCATGCAATCCAGCGAAAGGAACATCCCCTGCGACGCCCCGAATGCGTCCTTGCCCTCTGCATTCACAGAGGCGACCCGCAAGTCCGGACTGATCACCACCGCCGGACCGGACACTTCCGAGACAAGCCGTTCCAACGGATCCTCAAAGGCCTGCGCATCCAGACGGTCAAGCGTATCTGCCGCCAGATCCATCTGTTTGAAAAACGCGGTGGAAAAATGCCGCTCGAACACAGTGACATCCGCCTCCAGCGCGTTCAGTTTCTGGTTCCAGCTCTCGATCAGGCTGTCAAACGCGGCCTGATCCACAAAGGCGCGGAAGGTGTCCGATACAATGTCCAGATCAATTTCGGTCGTGTTCATCGCCACATCAGACCGCTTTTCCGGTTTGCTATGTCTGTGATCTTCCACCGCTGATCCCCTGAAGCTGCGGTCACGTATCGACGGCCCGTACGGTCACGGATCGGGCCACAGTATTGATAGAAGAGGAAAAAGAGAGGTCAAGCCCATACATACACCAGCTGGTGTATGACGGGGGCCCGATCCAGTCGCTATCCACTCCGGTGAAGAAGGTGCCCGAAGCTCTGTTGCGCTTTGCGGGCCGTGGCCGAGCGAAAAGAAAAAGGATGACAGCGCGATGAAATTGTTTTGGGCCGGGGTCTTCGGCCTCGCGTTAGCGGGACAGGCTGCCCAGGCAGATCACCCCAACACGATAATTGTCATTGATGGATCTGGCTCGATGTGGGGGCAGATCGACGGTCGCCCGAAGCTCGAAATCGCCCGCGAGACCCTGGCCGATGTGCTGGTCGATTTCCCCGCGGACAGGGGCTTGGGTCTGCTTGCCTATGGCCATCGCCGCAAAGGCGATTGCTCTGACATCGAACTGCTGGTGGCGCCGGCGCCCGGAACGGCCCCTCAGGTGCTGTCGACATCCAATACCATGCGCTTTCTGGGCAAGACCCCTCTGACCGACGCGGTGCGCCGTGCGGCTCTGGACCTGCGCTCGACCGAAGAGGCCGCGACGGTCATTCTGATTACCGACGGTGTGGAAACCTGTGCGGGGGATCCCTGCGCCCTGGGCCGCGAGCTGGAACAAAGCGGGGTGGATTTCACCGCCCATGTGGTGGGCTTTGGATTGCAGGGTGCCGAGACGACGGCGCTGCAATGCCTCGCCACAGAGACAGGGGGGCGCTATTTCGACGCGAACGACGCGCAGGGCCTGCGCGATGCTCTTGACCAGACGCTGGTCGCGCCGGTCGTTCAAGAGGCAAAGAACGCCTTGCCGCCCGCCCCGCTTGCCACGCTCAAGGCACCGCAAAACGTCGGCCGGGCAACGCGGTTCGAGGTGCGATGGACAGGCCCCGCCCGGGCGGGGGATTACATCGACATCGCTCCGTTTGACGGGGCGGGCACACATTCCCTTGATTCCGTCCCTGTCCAGGCCGGATCGGAAAGCGTGGCGCTGACCATGCCAGCCGAACTTGGCGAATATGTGCTGCGCTACGTGCAACCGCTGACTGCCGAAGAGCAGGCGATGATCGCAGACGGCACCCGCGAGCGGACGCTCGCCCTGCGCAGTATTGTTGCCGTCGATGTCGATCGGTTCATCGATGCACCAGCCACAGCCGGGCAAGGCGCGAAGGTTCAGGTCGTCTGGGGCGGTCCGGGGGGCGCGGGTGACTATATTGCGCTCTACCACTCGGAAACCACGAATACCGACGCATGGCTCGCAGCCTATCCGCTGGACGGGGGAAGCCCCGTTGCCGTTCAAATGCCGCTGGACACCGGCCGCTACGCCTTGCGCTACATCGTGTCCGGCGCAGGTGGCGAGGCCGTATTGGTTAGCGACGAGATCGAGGTGACGGGCGCCCGGATCGGCCTGAACGCGCCTGATCTGATCCGACCGGGTTCTGAAATTACGGTCACCTGGTCCGGACCGGGTGGTCCGCGCGACTGGATCGACCTGGTCGATGCCGGGACCGAGGGGCTGTATGCCAGCGATGGCCTTACCGAACACAGCTATGCCTATCTGCGGGACAGCACAGAGGGGCGCGCCATCACTCTGATCGCCCCCGATGCCCCCGGCACCTACGATCTGCGCTATATCGGCGAGTTTCCCCAAAGCGGTCGCGCCGACTCATCAGAGCGCGCGCTGCTTTACAGGCAGGCACTGACCGTCGCCGCCGATGCGCCTGATTGGTCGGCTGACCTCAGCGAAACGGGCGCGGAGGCTGCGTCGGCGGCACCCGAAAGCACGCCCAAGCCTGCAGCCTCCCAATCCGTCGCCCCTGCAAATGCAGGGACGGATGGTGCCCGGTCCGAAACCGATGATGCAGCAGTTGGCGACGATGTTGGCTATCTCTGTGAAGAGCAGCTTGGCTGCCAGATCGACGACCACGAGACCGGCATAAGCTTCTTCCTGCGTCAGGGCTGGGGCACGGATTTCCCCTATCGTGACGGTCCCGAAGCGCCCGTGCGCATCACCTTTTTCGACACGGCCAGCAACGCGCGTCTGGTCCTGAACGCCCCGGCCGAGATGTCGCAAGGACTGCTCTGCCTGCCCTCAACCATGGGGCCGGTCTGCAACCTGACGCCGGATGAACCGGCAGCGCTGCTTGGCGCCACATTGCTGCTTCAAACCATTCAACCCCTGAACTGATTACCATGGACTGCATCATGCCCGAGACCTGTTTGAATAAGTTTTCATTGATGACCGCGATGGCGCTTGCTCTTGTCCCATGCGTGGCACGGGCCGACCGCCCGGCCCCGGTGCTTTTCTGCACGCCAGGAGAAGGTTGCGCCGCAGGAGAGGCGCAGATCAGCGAAGCCGGAGCGGGCGTTCTCTTTGGCCAATCTGTCACGCCAGGCGAGGCGACGATTGTCTATCTGTCGGGCACCCAGGCCCCTTCGCTTGTGCCATTGGCACCGGATGCCGTGCATAAAGCCTATGGTGGCACGGGGAAAATGGCGCGGCTGGCCTTTCTTCCCGGCGAAGCCGCTGGGGACGACGCGATCGTCGTCTTTGCCCCCTGGGACACAGGGAAAGAATGGATCATTGATCTCTATCCCGACGCCGCAGATGGCGGCATCATACCGCGTGACGGCCTTTGGCAGGTCACTTCGCGCGATCAGAAGTTCACCAGCTGTCCGGCACAAATGGAAACCATGTTGCGCGGGTCAGGCATGATCGACGCCCAGTCGGAAACGCACCGCCTTGTCTGGGGCGGGCGCTTCGATCCGTCGGTGCTTGATTTCATGAATGGCGAAGGCCAGCAGGTCACCTGGCACAGGACAGGGCCGAACGCTTATGAAGGAGAGCTGTTTGAGGTCGTCTCGGGGCCGGGCAAGGTCGGCGCTGATGTCGGGATGGAAATCACCTCGCCCACGCAGATCAACTCTCATGTCGATCTGTTGATTGGTGCCTTGATGGGAGTGGAAAACCTCTCGGCGCTCGGACTGTCGAACTGCGCCGTCTATATGACATTCGATATCCAACATCTGTCTGATTGAGGCGTGCAACCTAGGATCAGGCCTCATAGCCAATAAATGACGATTGCCGCGAGAGCGATGGCTGAGAAGAAGGTCTTCGGGCAGCGGTCGGATCCGGTTGCGACACGACGCCAGTCCTTCAGCCGGCCGAACATGATCTCGATGCGGCTGCGTCTTTTGTAGCGGCGCTTGTTATACTTTATCGGTGCCTTACGCTACTTTCGGCCGGGGATGCAGGCGCGTATACCTTTGTCTTGCAACGCTTCTCTGAACCAATCAGCGTCGCAACCCCGAGGGTCAGGCGAAGCCGGTGCCAATCCTCGGCACAGCAAAGTCGAGGAAAGCGCGGAGTTTTTGAGGGGTCAGGGCGCGCGGTTCATAGAGAAGATGGACGGGCCAGGCTGCGGGTTCGAATTCCTGCAAAAGCGGCACCAGCTTCCCGGCCTTGATCGCCTCGGCGGCCTGATAGGACAGAACGCGCGTGAAACCCAACCCGTCAATAGCAGCATCAATCGCCGCTTCGGCTGTGTTCACAATCAGGCGCGCGCGCATCGGCATGATTTTCTGCGGTTGCTCGGAGTCAAATTGCCAGTTCTGCGGCGGCAGGAGGCTTTGGAATGTAATGGCATCCAGCTTCGCAAGATCGCCGGGATTTTTGGGGGGGTCGTGTTTCGCCAGATAGGCGGGGCTGGCGCAGATAATGCGTCGCACATCGCCCACTTTGCGCGCAATGAACACACTGTCCGAAAGCGGTCCGATGCGGACCGCCAGATCAAGGTGTTCCTCGTGCAGGTTGACTGGACGGTCCGTCAGTTCCAACCGTATGTCGATATCCGGGAAGCCCTTTAGAAAGGCGGTCACCACTGGCAGCACGTGCAACCGTCCAAAAACGATGGGGGCGGTCATCGTCAGCGTCCCCCGAGGAGCGGTGAATTCACCGCTGGCGTTGCGCTCTGCTTCTGCAACCTCTTCAAGTATCCTGCGGCAGGCCGCGATATAGGTTTGGCCGGTATCCGTAAGTGTCAACCCCCGTGGGGACCGCAGCAACAACTCGGCCCCAAGTTTGTCCTCAAGTTCGGAAATCCGGCGGCTAACGGTCGCGATTGGCATCGCCAGGGCACGTGCGCCGGCTGTCAGGCTGCCTTCGTCCACGACGCACACAAATATGGACATGGTCTCAAGACGGTCGGTCATATGCTTTCCAAAATTTGAGAACCCTTATCTCACTTTTATGATCTACCGTCAAAATATGGAAGCTCCTAAATCTACCTCACACCACAAGCAAAGGAGCTTTTTCATGTCCCGCATTCCCTATCCCATCAACATCGCAGCCGCGCCTGACGCATCGCAACCGCTGTTGCAAGCCGTCGAAAAACAGCTTGGCTCGGTCCCCAACCTGTTCCGTCTTGCCAGTGTCAGCCCGGCCGCGCTGGAAGGGTACCTCAGTCTGTCCGGTGCCCTTGGCAAAGGCCGTCTGCCCGCCGCAACCCGCGAACGGGTGGCCTTGGCCGTGGCGCAAGCGAACGGCTGCAACTACTGCCTTTCTGCCCATGCTTACCTTGGCAAGAACCTCGCCAAACTCGACGAGGCCGAGATCGCGGCCAACCGTGCCGGGCGCTCCAACGACGCCAAGGCGGATGCCGCTGTGCGGTTTGCCATCAAGGTGGTGGACGCGCGAGGACGCGTCGCCGTAGAGGATCTGCGCGATGTCCGTGAGGCCGGGTATGACGACGGCCAGATCATCGAAATCGTGCAGCATGTCGCCTTGAACGTCTGGACCAACTACCTGAACGAATTGGCCCAGACCGAAATTGATTTCCCGGTGGTCGATTCAACCGAGATCGCAGCCTGACTCTGGTAGTGCGGCCGGGCCCTATCCGGCCGCCTGCCTCTCCCTCTCAACTAACAAAGGACATGCCAATGTGCCGCCCCCCGCTTCCCCCATTCACCGAAGACAGTGCCAAGGAAAAGGTCCGCCTGGCCGAGGACGGCTGGAATTCCCGCGATCCGGCCAAGGTTGCGCTGGCCTATACGCCGGACAGCCGCTGGCGAAACCGCGTCGAGTTTCCGTTGGGCCGTGCAGAGATCGAGGCCTTCCTGACTCGTAAATGGACCCGTGAGCTGGAGTATCGCCTGATCAAGGAGCTTTGGGCCTTTGCCGGCAACCGCATCGCCGTGCGCTATGCCTATGAATACAGAGATGACAGCGGGCAATGGTTCCGCGCCTATGGCAACGAGAACTGGGACTTCGCCGAAGACGGTTTGATGGCGCACCGTCACGCCAGCATCAACGAGCATCCGATCCGCGAAGATGAGCGCAAGTTTCACTGGCCACTCGGTCGGCGCCCTCACGATCAACCAGGCTTGTCCGATCTTGACCTTTGACCTGTGCAGGACAGCTCCATGACCCGGCCTGATTACGTTTTCCACGCGGGCGAACGCGCAGTGCAGGACCGCACCGGTGTTCCGGCAGAGTATCGCGAACGCGCTGCCCGCGCCATCCAGGCGGAGATGCCCCCGCAACATCAGGCTTTCTTTGAAAGCCTGCCGACGCTGTTTGTCGGCCTGCGGGATATGCAGGGCCGACCTTGGGCGACAGTTTGCCCGCTGCCAACCGGGGCGCAAGCGACACCCACACGGCTGATCGCCCACACCTACCCAGTGCTTACCGACCCGCTGGGTCTGGACCTACGACCAGGCAGCAAGGCGGCGGTGCTTGGGTTGGACTTTGCGACCCGTCGGCGCAACCGTGTGAATGGGGTCATCACTGCCGCAACAAAGAACGTTCTGTCGATTGCTGTCGAACAGAGCTATGGCAACTGCCCGAAATACATCCGGACGCGTGATATCCGACCGCTTGCGACGCCATTTCCGCCTGACGAAGGTAAACGTGTTGCAATTGACGATGTGGCTGCACAGCGGATTATCTCTTCGGCGGACACCTTCTTCATCGCGACCTACGCAGAAAACGGTGCGGATGTTTCCCATCGCGGGGGCATGCCTGGTGTCTTGCGTCTGAATGTAAACGGCTCACTTTCCTTTCCGGATTATGCCGGCAACCGCTACTTCAACACGCTTGGCAACATCGAGGTTTCGGGCCGTGCCGGGCTGTTTATTCCTGACTTTGGCAGTGGCGAAGCGATCTTGCTGACGGGCAGGGCCAGTGTCGATTGGTCTCCGGCGCGGAAGGCGGAGTTCGAGGGCGCCGAGCGTGTCGTCGATATCCGCCCCGAGGATATCTGGTATGCGCGGCATTCGGTGCCGCGCTGCGGCCTCGCAGAGGAATGAGAGGTGAAAGGTGTCAATCGGCACGCAAACTTGGCTCTGTCGCGCATTTGGTGCAGTTGAGTTGCCAGAACGCTATATCTTGGCGAACTGGATGGAGGTTGCCGATGGGTTCATTGTTTTCGCGACGAGATTTTCTACCGTTAGGGTTGAAGGCCGACCAAGTTGAGCTTGATGGCAACAGGATCCGGGTCCACGCCCATTCCCTGGATGCTTCGGCAGCATGGCGTATTCGCATCTTCAAACAGGGCGATGCGAAGTAGCAAGGAAATGCTCTGCTCATCGAGCTTTAGAGTTGGCCGAGAGTCCACCACGTTGACTTTTGGCTCTGGCAGCTTGCTGTCCTTGGCATGTTCAAATGCGGTCGGTTTCTGATCGTTGCCGTCCAGCCAACATGGAGACGAGAAAATATCCAAAGGTGACGCATTGCATCTTGGACAATGCCACAAATTCTTAGCGATTTGCGCCCCCGTGATCTTGCTGTCGCAGTGAAGACAAAACCACTCTGCTGCGCTATCGCCATAAAGGGGATGAATAACTTCGCCTTTGGCGTTGGGCTTGGTAGAGCGCCGCGGCCAATCCGAGGCGATTCCAGCGCGGGCCTTCGCGGCCTGTGTGCCGGCAACTTCAACCGCTTTGCCGACAAACCTGGGATCATTGGCTGGACTGTTCTTTCTGTGCGTTGTCTCGATCTCGACCACTGGCTGCGATAAATCAGCCTCGCCTATGAGAATGCGCCACCCTTCGCCTTCCATGCGAATATCACCGAGGAATTCGAAAACCTGATAAGGGTGACCGTCGATCTCACCGACCTGGATCGGCTCTCCAACTGGCCGCGACATACTCTGCTCAATGAATTGTGGCCTGCCCTCAAGAGAAGGGAAGTGCTCGCGAACAAAAGCATCAACCTTTCCGAGTTCGTCCTCATCGGGCCTCCAGCCTTGGTCGGCCTTGACGGCAAGTGCCTTCCAATGCGGAAAGCCCAGCTTTGTCGCAATCACATTGAGAGCGTCGATGTGATTTGAACGCGAGGCATGTGCAAAGCGCTTTGCCAGAAGTTTCAGTTGGTCGATTTCATTCTTGTTGATCATGGTTCAGTTCCCAAACAGGGATCCGATTAGGTGCCCGCTACTAACCAGATCCGGCTATTGGTCTGGGTGCTCATTCAATGTTGAAGTGCTGCATAGCTTTGCGTGGCGGGCACACCGGCATGCACTGAATGCCACGGATAGGCTGCCTGAGATTCCATCTCCCGTCAACAGACCCTATGCCGCCTTAAAATATGGATCCCGTTCGTCGCGGTACGGTCTGGAAGACAGGGCTTTGGCTGCGCTTGCGAATTTGGAAGCTCGACGGACACGATCCTTGTCTCAAGTGGGCGTGCAATGACCTTGTCCTTCCAGACAAGAACTTCGCGGCCCAAATGGTGAGATCCCAAGCTTTTCAAGAATTTCAGGAAAATAATTTTCCGGAGCTTTCGACCGTTTTTCGCAAAACCAAAAACTTCAGAAAAGATACCGGCGAACTTCCCTGCCAGGGACTGGTTGGGAGCGACCGACCTGACAGGGAAACTTCTGCCCCATCGCTGCAAGAGGGCGCAATCCTCGGAATTCAGTCTGTTCAAGATTGTTGCACACGGGCCACGGCTGTGGATCGGGCGTGATTTCCCAGCTCACCTAATCTTGTCGGGTGGCTAAGGGCTTCTCTATGTTTTGTCCCATGACGCAAAAACACTCACATATCTCGCTTCGGCTCATACCGCTCATATAACTTGAGCCCGTCCAGCTGTGTGCAACGCGGTTGGTCTCCGAATTCCGAGAATGATGAGCGTAATTATGACTGTCGAACACCCGACCAAAGCGTTTTTCCGATTTTGCCCTGAAGTGATCTTGCTGTGTCTTGGATTGAAACGAATCCTGGCCTGGCATCCTGCGGAATCAGTCTGCCTAAAATGGATGGTGATTCTTTATCTTAGAAGCCTTCCGGCTTTGAAGCTGGTTTGCCAATGGCTGTGTTCAGAATCGGATTCGGGCGGTTCAAGTTGCGAATGGCATTGCGAAAACAAGAAGGGACTAAACCGTATTTTGTGTATTCTGGAAGTGAAAGCAGCAGTCGACTACAAGGGAGTGCGGTATTCGAATTGCGAAAAAGGACATTGGTTTTCCTTTTCGCGCTATTTCCCACCCACTACAATAACCCGTTGCTAAATTTATGTAAGATCTGGTGACCACCGAAACACCTGCCTAGGTATTGGTCATCGCTGAAACGGCAACCACGGAACGAAGGAGAACACGATCATGTAGCCCTGAAACGAAGAGAGCGATCTGCTTCAACAGATCGCCCCCTCACGGGAAGACCACAGTCCCCCCTTACTCAAAGAAACCTTAGCACCTGTGTGCGACAGTTTCAAGGACAAGGATCTTCCCGAGACATGCAGACCTTCTGCCCGGCCATCCTCCATGGCCAATGGGACAGGTTTGCCAAATGGTCCTTGAATTGGTGATGCGGAGTCCCGCCCCACCTTGGGTCCGAACGGCAGATTTTGAGGGTCATACACTTTCCGACCGACCGGGGAGTGCAATCTGATCACGGAAGAAAAACACGATGTGTATTCATTTTCGCAACGTCCGGCCGCAACAGGCTATTGGCCCGCACCCTACTTCGGAAGCTCCTCTAGTCGAGGCTTTTCATGCCTCGGATCAACATGGCGTCTTCGACGGGAAGAGACTGTTTAAAAATATGGCGACGGTAGAGCGCTTCTTCTCTCAGTTCGACGAATTTCTGTTGGCGGAATTGGCTGCTTCGGTTCCGCCCGGTGAACACCATACTGCACGTAAAGAGGAGCTTTGAGCCATGTCGAAAAACACTGATCTGAAGGAAAATCTCATGGGTGATTTGGCTCAACCCTCTTCTGTATTCGAGCACAAGCCACTTGGTGTCGAGTTCAACTGGAAGACCGCTGAAGAGCATGGGATTGCTGCCCTTCCTGACACGCCTTCAGGCATTGTTCTGCCAAGGGCATCGCAGGCCGGGCGAAATGTGCAGCGCGCTTCATCTGCGCATTGCATTGGGCACACAGTTCTGGGTGACGATCACGGTTTTCGCGTGCAAGGTGAAAGCGGCTTGGAGATCAATCATTTCTACGTCCTGAACACGGTGAAGAACATCGTAAAGATGCAAGAGCAGGTGCGGTTTTACTTCGGCTGGGATCCCAAGAAGCAAACGCAGCATATCTTTGATGTGTTTGCGGTTCTTGACAACGATGAACGCATCGCCTTCGCGATCAAGCCGGAAATCCGCCTGAATTCAACGAACAAGGAAAAGCAGGACTTCGAAGAGCACATGCAGGCGGTGGCCTGGTGGGTCTATGAGAAGGATTTCGCGGATGATGTTCGCATTCTGACCGAAGCAGATCTCGACCCTGTGGCACTGCACAATGCGAAAGTGCTGGCTGCTGTTCGGGAGCTTGATTCAGATGCGGATCTCGCTGCCATTCAGGAGCTGCGAAAAACTTCCGGCGGGAGGCGGCTTGAGCTTGCGTGAACTTACCCTCGCCATTGGCATGGGCGCACGCGGTTACCGTGCCCTGATCCGACTTCTTCGTAGTGGGGAAGCGCGTCTTCAAGCACTGGGGCGTATTGGTCCCCAAGCAGTGATTGTGAACGTTGCTGGCAGCAAGATGATCGACCACATGCCAGATCGCCCAATGCTTTTCGCGCAACCGCAGCCGTACCAGACAGCGGCTTAAACCCGAAACCTAAACGATTGATTTCGCCACCTGCGCACACCTCCGTGCGCGGGACCGGCATCCCCTTGCCCAATGACGGGCACCAACCTTCGCCAGAACAGGAGAATTCCCATGGCTAAAATCGAACAAACCTTCCTCGCCTTCAGCCTCGACAAAGATCACGCTTATCGCATGTGCGACGACGACTGTGGCTTTGCCTACCAGACCAATGGCACCGTCACCTTCTATGCCATCGATGATCCCCACAAAAAGGTCACCTACGATTGTGGCACGCTAAATCGCATGAACGCCAGCGGCCAAATCGAAGTCCGGCCCTATGCCCTATTGCCGGAAAGCCTTCGGCCGGTTCAGGCGAATACACTCGATGATGTGTTTATGTCAGCACTCAGCCCCGCCAAGCGGAAGCGGGCCGATCAGCGTGAAGCATTGGTGAAATCCTACTTCGAGTTGAAAGAGCGAAAAGCTTTCAAAGTCGATGATGATGAGATCAATTACGCGATGTCGATGATCCGCGATGGCGCTGAGGCCTATCTGGCGGACACGCTTCCCGATCCGGAGTACAGCCTGAAGGTGGCTGCGTATGAGCGTGGCGAAGGGCCGAAACCCCGATCAAAAAGTTCTGTCGAGCTCCCTGGCAAGGTTGCCGCCAGCACTCTTCGCAAATGGGCAGCGGCGTACAAACGGGGTGGAAAGAAGGCCCTCATCGACAATCTGGACAAGCGTGGCAACACCAACAGCTATTTCTCAATGGAGGAAATGGCATTGCTCGCAAAGGTAGTGAACAAAGAGTACATGACCCGCCAGCGGAAAAATATTCCGACGGTTTTGGCCGATGTTAAAGAGGCGTTCAGAACGGAAAATGACCGTCGGGAAAAGGAGGGGGAGGTCAAGCTTCGAGCACCAGGCCGGGATGCGCTTAGAAGCTTCATCAAGCGGCTGAACAAATTTCATGTTCTGGTGGCGCGGTGTGGCCACGAAGAGGCCATGAAGAAGATGCGCCCTACAAACAAGGGATTGGAAACCCTTCGTCCGTTCGAACGTGTGGAAATGGACGAGTGGAAAATCGACCTTCTCACGATTTTGGCAAAAAGTGGCCTTCTTGAGATGTTCACGCTGGAAGAACGGGCAGCGATGGGTCTTGATGGCGCATTGAAGCGCTGGTGGATGGTAGGTGCCATCGATTGCCGGACCAACTGCATCGTTGGTCTTGCCCTGACGCCCAACCCAAAAACCAGCAGTGCCATCAAGTGCCTGCGTATGGTTGTGAGCGACAAAGGTCAGTTTGCGGACGAAATGGGGGCACTGGCACCTTGGTCGATGTTCGGCACACCTGAAACGCTCTATGTCGACAACGGAGGCGCATTCAAGTCAGCTTTGTTCACAAATGTCTGTGCTGACCTGGGGATTTCCAAGATCCAGACGATTGCCGGTCAGCCGTCCATGCGGGGAAAAATCGAACGGTCGTTTGGCACCCTGAGCACCACCCTGCTGCCACGATTGTCCGGTCGCACCTTCGGGAGTGTTGTCGAGCGGGGAACGCATCCATCGGAAAAGCTCGCCTGCCATGCCATCGAGGATCTGATTTACGCATTGGTCCGCTGGGTTGTCGATGTTTACCACAACACCCCGCAGGAATCCCTTGGTCTGCGCACACCGTTGGAGCAATGGCAGAAAGATCTTGAGGATGGCAACTACCCTCTGATGTCTGCCCCTACGGCCCGTCGCAAACGCATCGCTTTTGGGCTGCCACTGGAGCGTGAACTGCAAAAAGACGGCATCCGCGTCCTGAACGTCCGTTATCAGACCGGCGACTTGGCGGCCGAGTATCTTGAGCGTGGCAAGCATCCGGTGAACGTGCGGTGGTTTGAAGAGGACATCGGTACCATCGAGGTCGAACTGGGTGACGAATGGATTTCCGTTCCAGCGGTCTGTGACAAGTTTCAGGGGGTCGATGCAACGACTTGGGTCGCAACCCGCCGTGCTCTGCGTCAGAGAGATGAAAAGCGCTTGGAATGGGAAGAGGATGTGATCGCTCAGGCGATTGCTGACATCGAGGCTTTGAACGCCGAGCGCAAAGCCGCGTGCAAGATTATTGACCACGGCTGGAATCCTGATCGCTTCAAGGCTGTCGATAACGAAGCCATGGCCAGCTTCAGTATTGTTGCTCCTCGCGAGACCAAAACACCTGCTTCCGATGGCTTCGGCCGCTCTGTGGTACCCGCTCCGCAGCCCAAACCTTCGGTTTTGAAGGATACGGACGCCGAGACAGCGCAGACTGAAGCGCCTGCCGACAGCTGGATCATGCGCGACTAATCCCCATCAGAATAGGAGTGAAACCATGTCTCTTTCGAACAAAGAAATCGCCGCGGCAATGAAATCGTTGCGCAGCACCCACATCGTCACCGACCGCGACCAGGCATTCGAGAAACATCTGCGTCTCAAGTTCGAGTTGGATGACGAAGGCGAAGTCACCCACGAACCTGTGCGCGCCACAGGGGGTACAGAAACCGGCGGCATCGCCTTCATCGAAGGATCGGGCGGTGGCAAGACCACCGCGATCCTGGAGGTTCTGCGCAATTTTGCGCCCTTGGCCCTCAACCCCGCAACGGAAGCGCCGCGCTACCTTCATGTGAAGGTGGAATCTCCAGCGACCCTTCGCAGCCTTGGTGTCGATGTCCTGAAGAAATTGGGGGTGGACAAAGTGGCTGACCGTGCTCGCGTCTATGACGTTTGGGACATGGTGCGTTATCGCCTGAAAGTTGCAGGCGTAACCCTGCTCTGGATCGATGAGGCACATGATATGTTCAAATCCGGGTCAGGCGCAGAGACCGAAAACATGTTCAAAATGCTGAAGGGGTTGATGCAGGGGGATTATCCCGTGGTCCTCGTTTTGAGTGGGACGGAACGTCTGTCAGCAATTACGAGCATTGACCCGCAGGTAAACCGCCGGTTCTCGAAGATCCGGCCAGCGCCCATGGCCTTCGGTGTCGATAATGCGCGCATCAAAGGCTTGATTCAGGGTTATTCCAGAAAAGCCGGGCTGCAGGTCGCCATCGACGACGACACCATCAATCGGCTGATCCACGGCAGCCGTTATCGGTTTGGTCGGTGTGTCGTTTGCATTATCGAGGCCATCGAATGTGCGCTGTACGATGGGGCCCCGACACTGGAGGCAAAACATTTCGAGGATGCATGGGGCACGCGTGAAGGCTGTTCCATCGACCAGAATGTATTCACCTCAACAAACTGGATGGCGATCGAGCTTGAAGATCAGGGTGAAGAGATTGCCGAAATGCCGGCCGTCAAAAAGAAGATCAATCGGAAGAAGGCTGCCTGATCATGACCATGCTCCCTGCGCTCCCTACGATTCCCGGTGAAAGTCTGACGTCTTATTTGAACCGGGTCGCAAAATTCCATGCCGATATGGATGTCTTCAAGTTTCTGGCTTTCATCGAACTTTCTCAGGGGGCCGTCATGGCCCCCAAAGAGGATGCCATGGGACGTCTGTCGTTTCTGCTCGGGTTGCCATCTCGCGAGATTGAGAGAATGACTTTCGTGCCGTTGGGTGGCCGAATGCGCAGTTTTTGCGGTGAAGAAGTCCATTCAGAATTCGCCAACCTGGACAAGACGAGCTATTGCCCTGCCTGCTTGCTCGAAGATGGCAAGTCCGACAGTCTCTCTGCCGGCTTTCGGGTGGGACGTATCCATTGGCGGATTGAGCATATCCGCACATGTGAAGCGCACGGGATCGGATTGGTCCGGCGCAAAAATGCAAACCATACAGAGAAGTTTCAGCTGATGTCCGCCGTCGCACCTGCCGATGACGCGTTGTGCTCAATGGTCAGAAACGCCCCCAAACAAAAGGTGTCAGCCCTCCAGGCCTACCTCACCGAGCGTTTGGCAGGGAAGGCAGGGCCGACGTGGCTTGACGGGCAACCGATTGATCTGGCCGCGCGTGCCTGTGAGATGTTGGGTGCAATTAT